>Ga0183101_1000121_pt2 | contig 20158 bp, 19 predicted proteins | sample Biomet3_FD_127790 | JGI IMG/M metagenome (GOLD analysis project Ga0183101, IMG submission 127790) | Microbial communities from bioreactor (seeded with sewage sludge) at LBNL, California, USA - Biofuel metagenome 3 | ecosystem: Engineered > Bioreactor > Anaerobic > Unclassified ...
CCCCCTTTTTTGCAAGCCCAAAGTTTGGCTGCCTCCGCATCTTCCGTACAATAAAAGCCTTGACCGTAGTCATTGCTCGGGTTGCCCCAAAGAGGTTGGGGTTCTGCTACGATTTTTTCTGATCCGTGGAATAATTTCATCTTTGATATTTTACATTAAAAATGAACAATTTCATCTATAAATTGTGTTTTATATGTAAAATATTACAACTGTTTTTAAAATCTAAAGCGAAGAACAGCCCGGATAATCCACCAAATACTCCTTCGGCCAAATCAGTTTCCAATACAGCTTCGGCGAATCAGGGATGATCCCTTCGTGATTTAAGCCACCGACGATGGCGTTAAGGGCAGAACGAACATCCTCTCCCGCTTTGGCTTGGAGCAAAACGGCGTGCAGCTCGTGATAGCGTCTTTTGGCGATTTCTAAGAGGTCTTCAAAGCTCTCAGTCCGCACTTCACCGGTAGGCATCCGCCAGGGGGCGTGGGACTCGTTGAGGAAATCAATTCCTTTAAAAGCATCGAGGTTCTGCGGGAATATCATGCCATAACCCAGCGATTCTTTGCCGAAAATGACTTTGGCCAAAGCCTTTTTTCGTCCGGTCTTATCCCAGCCGTGTTTTTCGGTGAAACGAAAGTCTTTGAGGGCGTAATAATACGACTTCGGATGAACGTGAGGAAGATGTTGGACTTCCACATTCATCTCGTACCACATCCGGGATATTTTTCGGAGATCTTGATTCGATAGCTTGAGGACTTTGTCGATCCGCTGAAACTGATTTTCCCGATGAGAAAGAATGAAATCGATGATGACCTCTAAGGACATGTGAGAGAAATTATAGTGCCGGTGAATCGCGACGCTGTCTTCGGGGCGATCGGTATAGCCAGTGCGATAAAAAATAAAAGGGTGACAAGCACAATCGACGACGTAATGCATGAATAAGCCATCGATATACGCGAAAAGAAGCTCTTTGTCGGGACTTTTATAGGCATAACGCATCATCGCCTCGTAGGGCAAAACCAAATCCCGATGCTGGGTGACGCCACCAAAGGCGTTCACATCATGATGATGGGGTCGGAAGAGCGGGCATAAGGTGCCATAAAAGAAGAACGGATCGGGCCCTTGGGCTCCGACATAAGTCGCATCAAGATGTTCTTTTGAATCAAGAACGTTTGCTTTAGCAAAGAGGTAATGAGTTAAGGAATTCGGCATACTGAAAGTATTGTAGCATAGAAAATGGGGTCTATTCTCTTTATACTTAACGTCAAAGGCGGACATCATCTATGGCTTCTTTGACGAAAGAAGAACGGCAAAAATGCCGTGAGCAAAAAGAGTTAGCGCATTGGCAAAAGGAAAAAGCTCGGCCCAAAAACAAAGCTTATTTTTGGTATTTGATGCTGGTTTTGACCCTGATTTACATCATCGATGAGGTCACGACCAATTCGGTTACCCAGGTCGAAGATGGGTTAATTGCCTCCTTCTTCCCGAATCTCGACACTCAAACGGCGGAAGGTTACATCAACCTTCTGAGTACCGCAGCGATCGGATTAATGATTCTTTCTTGTTTCTATAAGCCTTTGGCTGACCGTTATGGCCGCAAGGTCTTCCTTTTCATCAACACCCTGGGGATGGCGGGTGCAATGTTCATTTGCTATCTTGCCAACAATTTCTGGGTTTACGCTTTGGGCTTTTGCCTCATGCGCTGGTTCGTCACACCGGATGAACAAGTCGTTTACATCGTCGAATGTGCGCCGAAAAAGCTCCGTGGCACCTTGAATTCTTTAGTCAAAGGCATTGCAGAGTTTGGCTTGTTCCTCATTCCTTGGTTCCGCAAAGTGTTCATGACAGATACTGGCAACATCAATGGTTGGCATTGGGTTTTCTTCGTGATTTCGATGATTGGCTTCGCTTTTGCTTTCTTGGCTTTGCTTTTGGCTAGAGAAAGCGATGCCTTCCTCGACGAACGCATTGCTTATCTCTCTTTAAGCGATGAGCAAAAGAAAGCACTCGCGGAGCAAAAGCTGAACAACAAAAAGAAACAAGGCGGCTTATTGACCGCGATTGTTTATGCCTTCAAAGACCGGCAACTCCGCTGGATTTTCATCTGCACCACCCTTTACACCATCGGGCGGGTCATCACAGACCGCAACACCGCGATCATGGCGGCAAGTTGGGGTGATAATTCTCCCTTAATCAACGACGCTCAATTCATTCTCCCCATCGGGGCCGGCATCGTCACGATTCTTTCAGGTTTCCTCTCCGACTGGGTCGGACGAAAGAAAGCCTCCATCATTCTTTTAGCCAGTTGTACCGTCTTTTTCGTCCTCTTTATCGTTGGTCTTCACGAGAATTGGAGCGCTTATCTCGTCGGCTCTTTCTTAGGACTTTATCTCGCTTCTTATTGGGTAACGGGCGATACGTTCATCTTGATGTGCGGGGAAAGTTCCCCTACCAATCTCCGGGCCTCGTTAATGTCCGCCCAAAGCGCCTTCTATGGTGCGGGGCAGGGCATCTCTTATGGCTTAACCGCCATCTTGCTTCTCGTGCTTCCTAAGAACATTAACCTCGGCTATTTCTGTCTTTGTATGGCGATCCCTTGCTTTGTCGCTTCCTTAACCCTGTTGATGCTGAAAGTCAAAGAGACCAAAGCGATGGAAATCGATGAAAAGGATCGCGAAATCGACCAAGAAGAGCAAACCATCATTTCCGACGAGAAAGTCAAATAAAGCGAGGCAAGAACCGTGACAGTTTCGCTCTCTTCTCGCTGGTACCCCCGCAATAAAAACGCCTTGGAGAATTTCCTCCAAGCTTCTTTTTCCCACGATTATGCCGTCTTTGATTTTGATAATACCATCTCGATCGGCGATAGCCAATGGACTCTTTTTATCGGCCAATGCGAACGTCTTGCTTATCGCTTAACCCCCGAAGAATTCGGGGCAATCCTACGCCTCGAATTTTCGGAGGACACTTTGAGAAGTCCAATCCCTTCCTTTTCGTTTTCTTGGGACGATCTCATGGAAGACATCCTTCACTGCTATCGGATTTTTTATGAAGCCGGAGAAGTCGGCTATCCCCATCAAAACCACCCCCGCGATCACGAGATTGAACATCAAGAATTCCTTTCGAAGATGCTCTTTCTTTTATTCGAAGTTGAAGCCCATCTCTCCGTTGAGGCTGCCTGCCGCTTCATCCTCTATCCTTTTACCCACCTCCGCGCGGATGAGGTCTATTCTTTAGCCCAAAGCGTCCATAGCGAAGCGGCCCGGGAAACGCGAGAAAAAGGATTAAGGCACATCGTTTTTACCTCGCCTCAATCTCTCCCCAGTCGAGCCGGCAGCGTTTCAGTGAGCCTCGATCAAGGCTTCACCGTGAGCCAAGATATCGCGGAGCTTCTCCGAAGGATGAGCCAAAGAGGCATCGACCTTTATTGCATTTCTTCTTCCCAAGAAGACACGATCCGCGCCGCATTGGAAAATCCCGACTTCGGCTTACCGAAATTTCAAGGATCTTTCACGTTCAACGCCTTGCCAGATGAAGAGGGTCGCTATATCCCTTCCTACGACTTCGTCAATCACCCCGCCACTTTCGGGATGGGAAAGCTGGAGGCGATTCAAAAACGAATAGCCCCACGCTACGAGAACAAAGCCCCCGTCCTCGTTGCCGGGGATTCCGACAGCGATGTGCCGATGATGACATACGATCCTTCCATCCGGATCGTTCTTATGATTAACCGTGGACAGAAATGCGATAGTCTCCGGAGTCTGAAAGAAGCCGCTTTGGAAGAGGAAAGGAATCACAGGAATCCCCATCTTCTCGTTCAAGGCCGCGATACCTTGAGAGCAGAGTTCTGGCCCCGAGTGGAATGCCTGGACAGCCAAAACCGTCTCCACGCGGGGAATGGGGACTTCAAAAAAGAAGACTAAAAAAACGTTCCAGCCGGATGAAGCTGGAACGTTTTCGTTCGTTTTTAGAATTGTTCGGCGTGATAGTCTTTGAGGACTTTCACCAGCGGCTTAATGGTCTTCTTCAGCACGCCATCTTGGAACGGATTCTTGAGTCCGTCTTTCGTGATGAGGGTAACGAAGGGGTACTTGCCGCCCATCTTGCAGAGCTTAAGGTACTTCTTCCAAGCCTTATCGTGATTCTTGCGGTCGAGGTTGAAGAACTCAAAGGCGAGAACTTGGGCTAAGGTGTAATCGATGTAATAGAACGGCGAGGCGAAGATGTGGCCTTGAGTGAGCCAACGCGGGCAGCTATCCCAGCCCATCCCCTCTTTGGCTTTGACCTTGTAGGGGGTGTATTTCTCTTCGAGCGCAGCCCATTCCGCATCCCGCTCATCGGGCGTGGCATTCGGATTGGCGTAAACCCAATGCTGGAACTCATCGACGGTGACGCCATAGGGCAAGAATTCAATCGCATCCGCCAAGTGGGCGTAACGATACTTGTCTGGCACATCGAAGAAGAGATTCATGTAGGGTTCAGCGAAGAATTCCATCGACATCGAATCGATTTCGCAACTCTCCATCGTCGGCGAGCGATATTCCGGAACCTTGATTCCGCGGGCACAATAGGCTTGGAAGCTATGGCCGAATTCGTGGGTCAAGACATCAACGTCACCCGAAGTGCCATTGAAGTTGCTGAAGATGATCGGGCATTTATGAACCGGGAAATAAGTCATATAACCACCCGACTGTTTGCCAGGCTTCGCGTCGAGGAAAAGCAAATGGTGATCAGCCATGAAGTTAAAGAAATAATCGGTATCGGGCGAAAGCTGTTTGTACATGGCCTTGGCATGCGCGACTTTTTCATCGGTGGTGCCTAAGGGAAGCGGGTTGCCGCTCTTGAAGACGAAGCCTAAATCATAGAGCTTCGGGTTCTTGATGTCGGTCCGTTTCGCCTGCTCACGCATGAGTTTATTGGCGATCGGAGTGACAACATCGTGAATTTGATCGCGGTAAGAAGCGACCATCTCCGGCGTGTAATCGAAACGATTCATCCGGATGTAGCCAAGTTCGGTGAAGGACTTATAGCCAAGCTTCTTCGCCATTTCGGTCCGGACTTTGACGAGTTTATCGTAGATGTCTTCAAACTCCGCTTTGCGGGTTAAAAGATAGTCATCATAGGCTTTACGGGCTTCCTTGCGGGTGGCGCGATCGGCGTCATTGAGGAATTTGCCCATCTGCGGAAGGTTATAAACCCCACCGCGGAAGGGGACTTTGCACGAAGCGATGGCCGCTTCGTATTGCATGACGAGTTTGTTCTCTTCGGTGGCTTCCGGCACGATCTTCTCGTCGAAGCCTTTGAGCTGATACTCATACATCGTGAAGATGAAAGAGCCCAGTTTTTGTTCCAAATATGCCCGATAAGGCGAAGAAACGAAAGCCTTGGTGTAATTGAGCTGAGCAGCGCTCACTAACGGTAATCCTTCATTGAGGGTGTTCATCGCTTTTTCGTATTTCGAATTGGTGGTATCTAAGCTATAAAGAACTTGGACGTGAGTGATTTCATCCGCCATTTTGTCGCTAAAACGAGCGACTTTCTTCGAAATCTTATAAGCTTCTTCACCGCTTTTGGCGGCTTTAAATTCTTCGGTGAACGCATTGATCTTTTTGATGATCGATTTAATGTGGGGCACCTTAAACGGCCAGTCTTCAAATTTTCCGATGTCTTTTGCCATAGTATTCTCCTTTAATGGTGACGGATCGTGCGCTTGCGAGGACGAGAAGGGATCGGCTTTTCCACGATACTTTTCGGCTCCGCAACCGCTAGGCCTTTCGCCGTAAGAGTGAGGTAATAATCCTGATCCTCTTCCGAAAAATCGAGGCCAACGTAGCCGAGTCGAACAAGATAATGGAGCCGCATCTTGATTCGTTTGCTTCCTAAAGACGAAAGATAAGCGAATTCCGTTAACGAGGTCAAAGAGCGAGTTTCTTCATCAAGAACGCCCAACAAGATTTTGCAGAAGCCTTCCGCGGTGACCTCGTAGCCTTCTTCTTCGAGGTGAGAAAGAAGCGAAACAAGGCGAACGAGCGATGGTTTAAGCGTCTCTTTTTTAGGGTTTTTCATGGAAACCGCACCTATTATAGGGGTGAGGGCATAAATGTCACGAATTTAGTGAAAAATGTGCGTAAAAAAGCGTTTTCATCATTTTTCAAGGGGTTATAATGCCTCTATGAAACAATTCTTGGTCTCGGGAAATCGCGGTGCATTCCCTGATATTTTGTTTTTGGTTTTGTCGCTTCGAAAGAGCCAAGAAGACTCCATCTCTTTGAGCCTCGTCAGCGCCGATTTTTCTTCTTTCGATTCCCGTTATCAGCCGCTCAGCGAAAAACAATATCGCTATCTTGAAACTCTCCTTCAAGAAAAGAATCCTGCTTCGCGCCTCATCTTCCATGATGTTAGCGAAAGAGGCCTCCACGATTTCCCTTATCTCAATAAAGCCAACCGCCGCTACACCCCTTACGCCTATCTTCGTCTTTATGCCGATAGCCTCTATGATGGCGCCGAGCCGGTCCTTTATCTCGATACCGACACTGTCGTTCTCCAAGATTTAACCTCTTTATTCCAAACGGACCTCGCAAATCATGACCTCGGGATCGTCGTCGACCCCGTCGGTTCCCGTTACTATGGAAAAAACTATGGCAATTCGGGCGTGCTTTTACTCAATCTTCCCCAAATCCGAGTCGATGGTTCCTTCCAGAAGTGCCGGGAATTCATCGCGGGGAAAGCCCATGGTTATTCGGATCAAAACGCCATCAATCTTCTCTGCTCGAAGACCTATTTGAATGAGAAATATAACGAACAAAGTGAGCTCAAGAGTGACACGGCAATCCGCCACTACCCTCGCTTTTTCTATCTCTTCCCCTATCCTCATGACGTCATCATTCGCCCTTCGACGCCGGCGAAGTTCCGCGCTCGTTATCCCCAGGTCCACGAAGAGCTTCTTGAAGAATATGAATCGCTCTGGCCTTCTTGCCCCCATTAATCCCTTATCACTTTCCTTGCGGATAAAGCGGAATGAACCTAGAATATCCCCCGGGTAAAGAACATGGCCGATAGCACCGAAACACAAATTCAAAACGTCCTAGATAAAGTCCGTCCCTTCCTTCAAAGAGAAGGCGGCGATGTCGAGTACATCGGTTTTAAAGATGGCATCGTCTACGTCCGGATGGTTGGCGCTTGCGAAGGCTGCGCCTATGTCGATCAAGACATTTCGGCGGGTGTCGAAATCATCTTGATGGAAGAAGTCCCTGGCGTCATCAAATGCGATGCCTCTGGTGTCTATCCTCAAGATGTCATGGACCAATATTTAGCCCGCAAAGAAGCCGAAAGCCAAAAGAAAGCCTCCGAGACGACTCCAGAAGTGAAATAACCGCCGCGAGCGGTTTTTCTTTCATCACGTAAGAACAAAGGAGCAAATCATGAAAATCATTGCCTTTAACGTCAATGGCATCCGTGCCATTTTGAAAAAAGATTTCGCGAAAAGTATCGCCGAGCTAAATCCTGACGTTCTCGTCATTGAGGAAACGAAGCTTTCGGAAGAGCTTCATCTCGATTTCCCTTTCATGCCTGAAGGCTACGAAGCCTATTGGACCTGCAGCAAACTCCGCAAAGGCTACTCGGGCGTGGCCATTTTAAGCAAAGCGAAACCTCTTAAGGTCACTTACGGTCTCAAAGATGAGAAATACGACGATGAAGGCCGCATCATCACTTTGGAGTTCCCCTCCTTCTATTTGATCGGCGCTTATGTCCCGAATTCGGGCGAAGGCTTAAAACGCCTCGATTTCCGGATGGACTTTGAGGATGACCTTTTAGCCTACATGAAAGAACTCGACGCCAAGAAGCCAGTCGTTTTGACCGGTGACCTCAATGTCGCCCACGAAGAAATCGATATCAAAAATCCAAAGACGAATGTGGGCAATGCGGGTTTCACGCCCGAGGAACGGGCGAAGTTCAGCCGCTTATTATCGGCGGGATTTGTCGATAGTTTCCGCGCTTTATACCCCGATAAAATCCAATACTCTTGGTGGAGTTACCGTTTTAACGCCAGAGCCAACAATGCCGGCTGGCGCATCGACTACTTTGTGGTGTCAGCCCGATTCATGGATCACGTTAAAGATTCCTTAATCCATAGCGAAATCGAAGGATCGGATCATTGCCCGGTCGAACTTGACCTCATTTAATGAAAGAGTCTTTTAATTGCCTAAGGTCTTGAAGACCGACATCTTGAAGTACTTATAGTTCGACTGGGTCGGATGCGCGCCGCCATCGAGACTGACCTGATAGTCGAAGCCGAAGAAGACATAGGTTTCAACCGTCAGCGTGCAGAGGTTCGCGTACTCAAGGGCCTTGGCATACGGAACGCCAACAGTCTGCGTCTTATAACCTTGGGCTTCGGAGACACTCGTTTGAAAAATGGGCGCCCAATCAATCGTCTTATCGTCTTTAGCACCCGTAACGGCATTCTGGATGTAGACGTGCCAGGTCTTATCGTCGGCCTGGTAGAATTCGTAGTACATGCAGTAGCCCTGGCTGGATTGTCCAACCTGGATCCAGTAATCGCCAACGGCAAACTCGACTTTGTCATTGTCGTAGTAATCGAGGGTGTTGTAGAGATACTTGGTCGTATCGGTGGTGCTCAGAGCGCCAACCGAAGCTGCGGCATTGGCCGTCGCGGCGACAAGGACGCCCTTCGAAATGATGGAAGTCGAAGTCGCGGCGCTGTACAAGCCATCGTAAGACCAGATCTTGTTGTCATAGACGATCGGACTCGTCTCATCAACGGCGGCAGTGACTTCGCCCCAGTTGAGGTTGAAGCCCTTGGCAAGGTCATCGGAGCAGACGCAGTTCATGAAGGAGAGCGTTCCGAGGGTGTTGCCCTGGATGGCGCCATCGGCGAAGTCGTACTCGCCACGGTCCATTCTGTCGTAAGTGTCGGTGTAGGAGGCGCCGCCAACGGTTTCGTTGATGACGAGCTTGTAGCCCGGGCAGGCGGTATTGAAGACGGTTTCGATGTTGTTCTTCAAGATCGAGCCGATGTTATCAATCGTCGTCTGATAGCGGAAGATGTACTCGAGCTCAATCGTGGTCGGATTGTCGGCCGTGCCCTTCGTGTAGGAGCCGTTGCCCTCAAGGGTGGCCATGGCTTTCTTGAAGAGCTGAGCGGAGGTCTCGGCGCTGTAGCCGTTCGGATCGACGTCGGTGTAAGGCTTCTCGACGGACTTGCCGGCATCGGTGCTCCGATAAGGAGTGCTGTCGACCGGGTCCATCATGTAGGCTCCGCTGAGGAAGCTGAGGGCCGCGTTGCGGCCGAGCTTGTTGGCGAGGGTCTCGCGATCGATGGCGAAGTAGACGCCATCGAGGAAGTCATCATTCGACATAATCGGCTTAATATCCCAATACTTGTCTTCAGTATGAGTCTTGATGGTGCCTTCGGTGCCGAAGTAGTATTCCCACTGGGCCTGAGTGCACGAATTGACGTTCATCTTGAGGACGGTCGCGCCCAAGGTCTTGAGCGCGTTGGCGTCGGACTTGTGGGCGTCGAGGTAGTCGGTCGGGATGTCGACCATATCGAGCTCGTTGTGGAGGAAGGCTTCATAAGTGGTCTTGTCGGCTCCGGTTCCGGAGATGACGACCTCCTTGACGCCGTCGTAATGCGAGCGGTCCTTCTCGAAATAGGTCGTGTTCTTGCGGTAGGCGATGGTCTTGTCCTTCTCCCAGTAGGTCGGGACGTAAGAGCCGATCGAAAGGACGTTGGCGCAGTTCTCCGACGGGGTGGAGCTGTCGCCGATCAGGCCGAACTTGTCCGGGGTGACCGCCGCAACGAATTCGGCGGGCATCGGGCTCAGAAGGGTCGAAGAGAGATAGTACATCGCGTTGGCTTGGGTGCAAGGCGAGTTGAACGTGACGAAGATCGCGTTGTTGGCGGTGTCGGCCTGATAGCCGACGGTCGTGTAATCGGGCTTGCCCGAAGTGCCTTTGCCGATTTCGGTGTTGTAAGCGGCGACGCCGGCGAACCCGGAGGTGCTGTCGGCCATGTCGCTCGCGCGCTTCCAGCCGTTGTCAAGCATCGTCTTCAACGGGGTGATGTAGTCCTCGAGTTTGACCTCGCGGCCGTTATAAGCGGAATAAGCCGCCGCATCAGTGGCATAGGTATAGCCCGCGCCAGTGTGGACCGGAATGCGCCAAGTGGCGGATTTCGTTCCCGTGGTGGCGACGTTCTTATCATCGACCATGATCGGCTTCGCGGTGGCAAGTGAAGAATACCACTGATAACCATCTTTGGACGAAGTCATTTCGACGCCGTAAAGGGTCGAAGCAACCATGCTCGCACGATCCGAGACATCGCTGCCGGAAGAGTTGGCATAGTTGAAAGTGCCAGAATCACTCGTCGTCGCGGTGTGGAGATAGCTCTTCCACTCTGCGGTGCTCTCGCTGATCGCGCCATCGTACATCTTGCCAGCGGCGTCAATGGTGCCTTCACCACTGCCGAAGCCATATCCGGCGATGTACTTGCGGGTCGGAAGAGTGAGACGGCTGGAGAACTCGACAATGCCGGCATCATCATAAAGAGGGATGCCCGCAATGTGCGTCTTCATCGCGTAGGATTCGAGAGTGGCAGTGACCTCGGCGGCCTTGGTGTTATTCCAATCCTCGGCCGCGGAATAGTTAAATATTCCCGAAGACGGGATCACAGGAGAAAGCGGAACCGGAACACCGTTTCTTAAATAAGTGGCATAAAAGTCGGTGTCGGCAACAATGGAATCATCAAGTGAAGGAGTCCAGCCATAAAAGGTGTAAACATTCGCATCTTTTGGGTCTTTCGTGGGAAGAGCCCAATCACTTCGATAGACGGCTTTTTCGCCAGGAAGAACCTTGCTTTCATGAAGCAAATCCGAGCCATAACCATCCGAGAAAAAGCGGACGTTATAGGTCAAAACGATGGTAAAAGAAAAGGAAGCTTCGTTTCCACGGAAGAGAATCGAAACCGTGTAGGTTCCTGGAACGGACAAACAATCCCGAGCGGATTCGGGAAGCATGCTCGCGGTGACGGGAATGGTTTCGCCCGTTCCGCCTTCATAGGTGACCAAAAGCTTAATGCCAGCCTCATCAAATAGGCCCGCGCCAATTCGTTCGGGAATACTCGAGCGATCAATGGTTATGGAAGCGATGTTTTTATCAGCTGACTGAACGACATTGTCCGGAAAAGTGCAGCTCGAAAGCGGCACCAATAGGAGTAGCCCAAAAAGAGCGAATTTAAGGGTGGAAGAAAACCGACTCATTTTACCGTGACCTTATAGTAGATGCCGTAAATCTCAAGATCCTTAATGACGGCTTTATAGGAACGATCCCACCCGACAAAGACATAGCCCGCAACCGCCCGTTCTGTTTCCGTGGGTTCCACCGCATCCGCGCCTTTATCGATCCATTGGGTCGAAATGGCTTTGAGATTGCCATCATAGAAATTAACTTGATAGACAGCAATCGTCGAATAGACGGCAGTCACAGCCAAATCCGCGGTAACGGCGCTGAAATCAGCATCCCAAGAAGTGAAGCGATAATGGAGACGAGCAGCGATGAAGTTCGTGGAGAATTCGCTTGGGGCGGTAGCGCCATCACCATCAAGAACGCTCTTTTTCGCCACCACGACAAGGGTTGGCGTATTTTCTTTATAGGCCGAGAACGAAACCGTGTATATCGAAACGATATTGACCACAATCGAAGTTTCCTGACCGCGGAAAAGAATGCTCACCGTGTATTGACCCGGCGTCGTGAGATAAGACTGATATTCGCTAGGCACCATGGAACTATTAACGGCAACATATTCTGATGTTCCATCCGAATAGGTGATCAAAAGACGGATTCCGGCTTGATCAAATTGGCCCACGCCGATTTTCGCGGGCATGCTCGCGGAATCCACCGCAATGCTTTTGATATTCAAATCGCTCTTGGTGACATCGGTTGTTTTGCACGAAGACAACAAAAGAGAAAGAAGAATTGAAATCCCAGACAAAGTCAAAGCTTTCTTATTCATAATGGTACCTCTAGGAATAATATAAGGAGCTTGAAAGTCAAAAAAAGATATTCTCAAAAAAAAGTGCAAAAGCGATCATCTTCCTTAACATCGGTTAATGATAACGAAACAATCAAACCTTTCGATTAATGACGAAGCCTCAGCTAAAACAACCCTTCCGAACCCCCATTCCTTGTTAAGCCGCCCCACCACATAAAAAAGGTCACGCTTTCGCGTAACCTTTGAAGTTCATTGTTGCTTCGCTTATTTCGCAGCAGTATCGTCTTTTTTCTCTTCAGCCGGTTTCTCATCCGCGGGTTTTGCTTCGCTCTTGCCTTCGCCAGTCGCACCGAACCATGTCGCATAGTTGAACGGCTCGCCCGTCGAGATAATGGTGATAAGGTCCATGACCCAGTTCACTGGCCAAACGACCGTGAAGACGATGTCCCAGACCATTAAGTTCCAATTCTTCGCAAACGCTTCACGAACGATGCGGTAAGCGGCAAAAATCGGGTTCGCGAAGATCGTGAGTAAAACCTTCAGTCCTTTCGTTAACGAATCAACCCATTTAATATAACCCATAAAATTAGGCTCCTTTGATGTGAATATAGTACCGCTTTTAGTCTGAGGTGAATAGAAAAATGGCGATGGGGCTTTCAAAAAAAGAGCCTGCTGTTGAGCAGACCCTTTTTCGTTTAGTTGATCAACTAAATTTAGAAATGAATCCAATCGCCCCAAGAGAAGAAGCGGTTCTTGGTAATGATGTCGATGATATCCATGATCCAGGCGATGAAGCCAAGGAAGATATCAAGGATGATTGCAACGATGTGGCCGTCCATCGCATCTTTAATGATGCGGTAAATCAAAACCAAAACATCGAGGAAGATAACAATCAAAATCTTCGCAATGCGCGGCAATCCATCAATGAACTTGATGTAACCCATAAAATTTCTCCTTTCGAAACTTAATTTTACCTTACCATCATTCGAGTTTCACGCTTTACTTGCTTTGGAAAAATGAAGTGCCGATGCGATGTGAAGTTTCTCTTTTCTTTCTTGAAAATCGAGCTTAACTGAAGCATACAAAAAGGATTAAAAAGGGTCATTTTCCCCTCTTTTTTTGCTCCAAAACCATTTCACCGTAGTGTTTCAGTTCTTGCATTTTTACTTCTAAAACATGCGATAGCGTGTTTAAGGTTTCCTTGTTAAGGCTTCCTGATGGAGCGAAGTCGATCGCATCGCCAACGACCACGATTTGTCGATGAAAAAGACGATAGGGCTTCAAGGTATAACTCGGGTAGATTTTCGCACCGCTTAATAGCGAAAGTCCCACCACGCCCGCATGAAAAGAACCTAAACTGCCATTCCAATGGATTTCGCCCTCGGGGAACAAGCCCAAAAAGGCATTTCCTTTCAATAATTCAAGGGCTTCGGCAAAGCCTTGCAACGAGAGCTCGGGATCGCTGAGTTTATCGCCAACGTGGACAACGTGAGCTTGACGAAGCCAATAATGCATGAGGCGGCCATTATTGCGGTAAACAATATCCCCCACCACCATTCGAAGGCGCCGATAAGGATAGATCCGCGGCATCATTTGGGCATCGAGAAAGGCCACGTGATTGGAAATGGCGATGCCTTTGCCTTTATGGTGGCGGTTCTTGCGGGCTGCTTCGGACGTATAAAGATAATGGGTGGGATAGAGTAAGGCCATCTTGGGCAAAACCAATAGCCGGGCAAGATCCATGATGAAATCGCTAATGTGACAGAGACCATAAAGGTGATATTTGCGGTAAATCCGACCTTGTTCGAGGAGCTCATTCATCTTTTTTTGAAGAGCGGCACCATCTCGACTTTCTTCGGGAAGAGAAACCGGCGAAATATTGAGATAGCGTCTTTTGAAGAATCCCTGGCGTTTCTCGGGCGCCAATAAGCAAAGGGGGACGCCATAGCGCCCACAATCGAGAAGAGCGGTCTCGTAATCCTTTTCATTTTGGCAAAGGAGGAGACCCCGTTTCTTCTTCGAAAAGAAAAGGGCGAGATCTTCATCCGAATTTATCCCCGCAAAAAGGCGCTCTTTTTTAGAAAAGTCTACCGATGAGGGCAATAAACGAAAGGAGCGGAAGCCGAAGAAAGAAAGAACAAAGGAAAAATCATTCTTCTCGCGATAAGGAAGAAGAAAAAGAATGGGCTTTTCCTTCGGAAAGCGGGAGGAGGCAGGATCAGCGAAGCTTTGCCGCGGATGGAAATGGATTCGAGCGAAGACGTCTCCAAGACGAGCGAAGAAGCGCTGAAGAGTGACACCCATTCTTCTATTTTATCTCCTCAGAGGAGAGTCTAGCGAAGAAAGCGAGGACCAAAGCGTCGTATTCTTTTTTATTATAGTAACGGAGTTTAGAGTGTTCGCCGTGCTCAAAGAAATGGAGCTCTTTTTTCTCGCTGGGGCAGGCGGCGTAGAGTTCTTCAGCATCGTGGTAAGGAACATAGATGTCTTCTTTGCCTTGGATAAAACAAACGGGTTGATGGACCAAAGCCACTTTTTTCTCAGGCGAATCTTTGAGGATGTCGACCTGAGCGTAATGGCGGAAATACGTCGGGAGTTCCTGCGAAACAAAGAAACTGGGATGATGACCGCTTTTGACGTGGCAAGCAAACATCCGTTTGAAGTTTTTAAACGATCCCTCAATAATGGCGCCTTTGATATAGGCGGGGCAGTCTTCTTTCGCCAAAGCCAATAAGGAAGTGGCCGCACCAATACAAATGCCATGGAGCAAGACGCTGTCTTGATGTTTTTCGTCATGAAGGAATTTTGCCCAAGCGATTAAGTCCGAGCTTTCTTTAATTCCGGCGGTCAGGAATTTTCCTTCGGAAAGCCCCGTCGCCCGCGAATCGATCAAAAGGACGTTATAGGGCGAATTCTTGTAGAGCTCGGCGTAATAGAAGGAATAAGAAGAGGTCTCGCTCCGTCCGGGAATGACGATGACACTGATGGAACGATGATAGTCGAGATAAAGCCCTTGAAGCGTCAAACCCTCCGAAACGATCGAGACATCGCTTAAGAACGCTTTCTCTTGTTCCTTAAAAGAGAGACCGCTCGTGAACATTTTGACTTGGCTTTCTTCGGCGCAAGAAGGCGTTTCTCGCGGGTATTTGTTCGGGGTGGTTCTCACGAACCAGCCAAAATAGAGCCCTTTGGTCAAAAGCCAGCTCATCACATAGCCCAGAACAAGAGGCAAAATCAAGCCGAAAGTCAAAGAAAGGCCGATGATCCAGCCCGTTTGAACCGCATCCAAATAGACTCTCATGCTTTTTCTCCTGAAATCAAATACCGTGCGATTTTTTGATCGCCCCGTAGCAAGATCACATCGCCGGAAGAGGAAATCTTCTTCCGCATCTCTTCGGCCAAGAAATTCGCTTCTTCTTCGGGGGCGCTAACACCGGAATAAATCGTGAATTCACTTTTGTCATCGAGCAAAGAGAATAGCGTCGGCAAAAGACCTTCCGGCGTCTTCGAAGATGAGAGAAGAGCGCCTTCCTTCACCAATAAGAAATCGCCCACTTTGACATCGAGATTTCCGTGTGAATAGTCACGAACCGCTTGCTGAACGGCGAAGAAATCGCTCTCTTTGAGAGCTTCTTTCATCATGAGAAGATTCTCTTCCAAAGAAAGGGTCGGATCGAAATGTTCCAAGGCCACAACCCCTTCCATTTCGCTTTGGCTATTGAGCGTCATGATCTTTTTCGTTGAACGTTTCGCGAAGAGTTCACAGGTCGAAACGGCATTTTTGTTGTTGGGCAAAAGGATGATTTCTTCAGCGTTTAAACTCGCCACCGCCGTCGCAAGTTCCTCATAAGAGACTTCATAGCTGAGCGGGGTGATAAAAGCTTCGGGAACTTCGAAATTCGAATAGATGGCGGCGAAAGCATCCGAATCGATCACGGCAACGAAAGCAATGGTTTTATCGTGGAAATGCTCATTGTGTACTTGGCGGGCCATATTATCGACCTTGCAATCCAAAAGACTGCCATAGCGACCCACGACATCTTTCACCGTTTCGTCCTCGTTGGTATGAACGTGGAACTTAATCAAGCTCGGCGTTTCAACATAAACTAACGAGCCGCCTAAATTACCCAGTTGATCTTTGAGGAGACCGGCTTTGGCATTCCCCTGATAGGCTTCATTCTTTTTTAAGAGGCCTTCAACGCAAAAACGATACGAAAGATCCTCAAGGTCTTCGTTTTGTTCTTTCAGCAAGGGCGAAAGCTCAGCCATTTCCGGCGATTTTTTCCCCAAAGTTGCTTCGTAAAACGCTTCGACCAAATAATAAAAACCCAAACCACCGGCATCGATTAAACCCGCTTCCTTAAGTAAAGGCATGAGGTTGGGCGTGTTTTTGAGCGAGGTAAACGCCACGTTCTTCATTAAAAGAAAAGTTTCTTCGATACTCGGGGCAGCTTTGATATCCGAAGCATCCCGCATCACGGTCAGAATCGTGCCTTCAGCCGGATCGACCAAAGAGGCATAACTTTCCATCGCCCCTTCTTTGAAAGCGGAAAGAACTTGGGTGGGGTTAGCCGAATTCAGCCCTTTAAAAGCCGTCGATAACCCGAGGAAAAAAGTGGCTAAAATCGTTCCGCTATTGCCACGTGATGCCTGCAAAACCGCTAAAGCCACTTCGTCCGCGGCTTTCGAAAGGTTACTTTCTTCTTTCAGTGAAAGAATGGGGGCGAGGGTTCGACTCATATTGAGTCCGGTATCGCCATCGGGAACGGGGAAAATATTGAGATGGTTCAATTCGTCCTCATGGGAAGTAATCGATGAAAAAGCAAGGCGGGAAGCCGCCAAAAATACTTTTCCCCCAAGCTTTTTCATGTGATGTTAATTTCCTTTGATGATGCTTTCAAGCAAGGCGGTTTCGGCTTGATTCTTCTCGGAAATCGGAGCGCCAAAATAGAAGGCTGCGACCAAGCCTGGACCAACATTGGCACCAGAAATCTGTCCGATCGAAGTCAGATAAATGGCTTTGGGATTCACTTTTTCTTTCAGCAAATTCACAAAGCGCTCAGCTTCGTCGTGGCGAAAGGAATGAGCAACGATAATCGTCGCGTTGGCAGGATCAGCGATGGAACGTTTCACATATTCCGTGCTGACATCGAGAGCGTGGTTCATGCCTTTGACTTTGCCGAGCGGCTGGCAAAAACCATTGCTCTGGAAATCCGCCAAAGGACGAATGCCCACCATCGTCCCCATGACCGCGATGGTTTTGGAAACCCGACCCGAACGATTGAGGAAGAAAAGATCATCCAACGGCCCCATCTGATGAATTCGATTTTTATTCGCTTCGAGATCCTCGACGGTCTCTTCGAGGCTATGGCCTTCGCTTAAAAGTTCATGAGCCCGTAAGCAAAGCAAGGCGTAGGCGCCAGAATAGCGACAAGAATCCACCACCATGATTTTCCGTTCCGGGAATTGGGGTTGTAAGCGTTTGGCGCTAGCGGAGAAAAGATTGTTCATCCCGCTGAAGGCCGAACCAATGGTGATTCCAAGAATGTCTTCGCCTTGGGCGAGATGCTTTTTGAAAACCTCATCGACTTCACTCGCCGAGCAAGTGGCACTCTTGTAGAGACATTTACCACGAGCCATTGAGGAAAAGTAGTCTTCTGGAGTCATATTGCCCCAGTCATCATCGGCTAAAAATTGGCTGCCATCCGGCCGCACAACAATGCCATGCACATAATCGGCAATGCCAAAGCTTTCACGCAAAGACGAATTCAAATCAACCGCGGAATCGGCAATGATGACAGTTTTGCCCATAGATGTCCTTTCTTCGAAAAAGCAAAGGTATTATAACCGATAGCAGAAAATGCTATCAAACACTTTAGAGCAAGAAGTTCTCTTTTCGATTCATCAAGACGTAGCCTTGGCGATTATAAACATCGGTCCGATTAAAAGTGTATTCGCTCCCGTCGTGTTTCAAAATCAAGCCACCGGCTTCTTTGAGAATAATCGTCCCAGCGGCGATGTCCCACTCCTTCGTTCCAGGCGATTCGCGATATGAGATTTCGGCTCTTCCTTCCGCAATAGCGCAGAATTTCAAGGCCGCACCCATCGTTTCGATATCGGTAATAATATCCGCATGTTTTTCTAAGAGCGCTTTTTCGTTTTCATTAAAGAAACTGCGGGAACGGAGGGCGGTCAAGTGATCGATCTTATCGGAAACATGAATCCGAACGGGCTTCTTGCCCTTCTCCACTTTATAAGCGCCTTGGCCTTTGACGGCATAATACATCACGTCTTTCATCGGGACATTGATAACCCCTGCCACAATTTCATGGCGGTAGGAAAGCGCGATATTGGTCGTAAATTCTCCATTGCGAGCCACAAATTCTTTGGTGCCATCCACCGGATCGACGATGAAAACGTAATCATTATTCAAGCGGGATAAATCATCTTGGCTTTCTTCGGTCAAAAGCGCGTAAGCGGGGAAACGCTCGTGGAGTTCCTTCCGAATCATGAAGTCGGCTCCTTTATCCGCGGCGGTCACCGGCGAGTCATCGCTTTTGATTTCCACCTGAAAATTGGTTTCATAAACCTCGCGAATTTTCTTTTCGGCATCGCGGGCAGCTTTCTGCATCGCCGCTAATTCTTGTTCGTACATAAGGTAAGTTCTTCTTTCTTTTTCCGAGACAACTATAGCGCACAAATTCTTGCTTTCCTACGGAAAAGCAAACAGGGAGAAAATAAGGATATCGGTAAAAATTAACCATTGACGATAATTGTTATCCAAACCCTTACGAAAGGATTAGAATCTATACAAGGTCAAACATAAACCAAAAGGAGAAATTTAATCATGGCTGATCTCAATGAACGAATCTGCATTATCGGTGGCGGCCCTGCTGGGGTTTGCGCCGCGATGTATCTCGAAAAAAAGGGATACACGAACTATGTGATTTACGAAAAAGATAGCCGCGTCGGTGGCAAATGCTTCTCACCAAAAGTGAAAATGGGGCCTGGCGACAAAGAAGAACGCAACGTCGAAATGGGCGCCATCATGGGTGCAAAAACTTATTACGCCGTCCACGAAGCCGAAGTCTTTGGCGGAACGAGCCATGAAGATGGTCCGAAGATGAGCCGCATTTACCGCGACGTCAATGGCAAACAAATCTATCCGTTCGACGTGAAAAAAGATTTTTCCTTTAAGAAACTCTTTTCGCTTTTGAAACTCAAGAAATCCGTGAAACGCTTAGCCAAACTCATGGAAACGAAGTACGCCGGCTACGATGTCAACGGACACCGCGGCGTCGCCGAAGGCCGTTATGACGGTCTCGATAAGACCTATGGCAACGACATGAAGCACGTCGAAGGCACCAACGAGAACCTCAAGGATCTCGCTTTGCCCTTCACCGAGTTTTGCAAGCTTAACAAAGTCGAGCCGGTCATGAAGATTTGGATCGGGCCCTTCACCTCGTTCGGCTATGGTTTCTTCGATGAAATGGCCGCGGCTTATGTCATGAAATATCTCGACGTCACCACCACCATCGAATTCATCAACATCCGTCTTTGGACTTGGAAAGACGGCACTCAAAGTATCTATGAGGGCGTCAATAAGCACCTCGCCCATCCGGCGGTTCTCAATACCGAAGTCACAAAAGTCGAACGTCCGGAAACAGGCAAAGTCAAAGTGTCGATCAAGAACGCCGATGGTGAAAAAGTCGAGGAATTCGATAAGCTCATCGTCACGACGCCGCTCGATCGCTTTGTCGGAATCGCTGATGCCAGCGAAGACGAAAAGGCGCTCTTTGGCAAGATCATCCACGAAGAATATGTCGATTTCTTAGCCAAGTTTGCTCCGGGCAAAGGACCGGAAATCTCGGGCTACATCTTCGAGAATATGACTCCAGAACGCTGCGGACACGCCATGGTCTACTATCATCGTTGGCATGATCTCGGCGCCGATTGCCCTTGCACCGTCTATGCCCTTCGTAACCACAAAGGCCAAACCCTTGTTGACTACGATTTCACGATTAAGACCAGCGAGGAAGATTTGAAGAAGTGCGGTTTCCCTGCCACTGCTCGTCCGATTGAATGGGAGACTTATTATTGCCCCCACGTATCCTGCCAAGACTACGCGAATGGCTGGTACGACAAAGT
>Ga0183101_1001586_pt1 | contig 20156 bp, 43 predicted proteins | sample Biomet3_FD_127790 | JGI IMG/M metagenome (GOLD analysis project Ga0183101, IMG submission 127790) | Microbial communities from bioreactor (seeded with sewage sludge) at LBNL, California, USA - Biofuel metagenome 3 | ecosystem: Engineered > Bioreactor > Anaerobic > Unclassified ...
AGGTAGTTGAATGAAATTAATACTTGAAAACACAAAAAGCGGTAATAAGGTAGGGGTAACACTACCAATGAATGAAGATGAATTGTTAGAGGTTACATCTGATGTTTTAGGAAGAGATGAAGATGGTCGTTTACTTGATGACCAAGAGTACACTATTACTGATGGAGACGGTAATACATATGATAGTGTTTTTGATTTAAATGACGGTTTGAAAGCATAAATTAAATTAAGCTAAATTAAGGTACAAGGGTTTCTCTTGTATCTTTTTTTATTTGATTTCATTGACTACAGTCAACGAAGTTGGTATAATGAATATAGGCAAAATTATGAAATACAAAGGGCGTGAACCATATGAATTGGAAAGAAGAAGGATATAAAGTCGGGGAAAAAGCACTGATTGTAAGGGAAGAAATATTTGAACAAGCAAGTTATGATTATTTTTACATGGAAGAGGTAGATATAGTCCATGTTGGAACTAAGATTTTAAAGATAAAAAGAAAAAGACATAAAGAAATAATAGAAACAGAAGACCTCACAATAAAAGACAATGGTAACGGTGTAGTTTTTAGATTATATAAGAATAAAGAAAGCTATGATTTGGCTGTTGCTGAAAAATTAGAAAAGGAAAAGCTGTTGCATAAGGTAAGAGATAAACTTAAAGATTTAAATATAAACCAATTGATGGCAATAGTTAAGCTTATAGAAAGTTAGTTAGAAAGGTGGAATACAAATGAGGATAAATAAAGCGGTTGAAGATAAAAGTAGAGATAGTGGTTTACATATCTATATAGAAAGTGAAGCTGTTCATCATGCGGGTGACCTATTTAGTATTGATTACGAAGGTAAACCAAGATACTTTAAAGCTGAGAAAGTAATTGCTCACAATAAGGAAATCTTGTTAATAAAAGCAAAGGAATATGGATATTATAATAAGATTTTTGGACACGTTGATATTAGGAAACTTATAGACATGGAAGTCTCACATATTACTGACCCAGAAATTTTCAGTAGATTACACAAGGAAGCTTGTTATTGTTAGATAAATAATTAGATGGGTGTGGAGGATACTTTTATACCCTAAAATACTATATGAGAGGATTGATATTATGAGGTTTTGGCAAACTATGGAGTTAGAAAGAGAATTAATAGAAAGAGATTTGAAAAGATTAAATGAGCGTTTAGCAGAACTGAAAGAAGTCAATAAAGGCTATCAAGATAACTAAGAGGAGTGTGAATTAAAAGTGACAGTAAAAGAACGTATTAAAAAACTAAAAGAAGATGATTTCGATGTTTTATCAGCGTCAATGGGCAAAGTTAAATTATTGCCAAATGCTGATTGTGTAAGAATTATTAAAGACAATGATACACTTAACCCTCTCCAATGTATAGGCGTAGGTGATGATATGGAAAGCGATAAGTTTTCAAATGAAAAAATTCTTAATGAGAATGTATGGACTTGTCATGGAGTGTTTGTTTTGGACTTGAATATATCGTAACTAAAGAAATCGTGTTAAACAAGGAGGATATTGCAGATGTGTAACATATGGGAGTCTTGTAGAAATCAAGCGACAAGTGAGTGTCTTCATTGTGAAGAAAATCCATTAGCGACTGAACCATTAGAAGATAATTATGAGTTTAATCATTGGAAAACTGATGAAGATTAATATTCAATGTGTAAATATAAATAAGCAATAAAAAGGAGTGTTGTGTTTATGAAAAAAGATGAAATTAAACAGGCTATTAATACTCTAATAATGGTCACAGGAGATTGTCCTTATGAAAGAGGCTTTGGCGAAGAAAAGGATTTTAAATGCGATAGTGATAATTGCGTAGATTGTTGGAAAATTGCATTATCTAAAGAATTAAAGAGACTTGAAATCAACGATACTACCATTTAAACCATTCGGAATAACCGAATAGAATATAAAAGTTGTGTAGTAAGAAAGGGGTATTAAATGGGCGTATATAATAAGAAATTAGGTGGTTGGACAGAACAATCAAAGCAATTAAGCGAAGATATTTCTAAAGATATGAAAGATACCTTATCAAGTTATTATGATGAAGGTATGACGATTGAAGAGATATGCTATGTCGTAAATAGTACAGTTGAAGAAATATTATTATTTAAACAAAGAAAAGAACGAATAAAAGAATAGTTTAATATAGGTAAATACAAGGAGGCAGATACATGACAGAATTAATTACAAAAAAAGATGAATATATTGAGCCTACTAATGATTTAACAAGGGAAATGGATAGTTATTTAAAACATGAGAATAAGTATATGCAAACGTATATTTATGACCATTCTTTAACTGGAAAGACGTGGGCTATAAGATACCCAGGTGCAACAAGAGGACATATCGAAGTTGATGAAAATAATATTATAAAGGATATTGTTTTATATAAGGATAGTTACAATACAGATAAGATATATAAAGATGATGTAAGGTCGTGCTTTGAAAAGTATATTGGATTTAAGCTTGTAATGGAGGTAGATTAGAGTGTTTAAAAAGAGGAAACAAAATATATCTGTCATAAAAACAATAATAACAAAAACCTCTGACCAAGCACAGCATGAAAAGGAAGTTGAAAGACAAGCATTTTTACAAGCGAGAACTTGTCCTGAGTGTGGACATTTACATTCAGATAATCGACCAGGTATCCCCATGAAATATGAAGGAACAAATACTTATGTTATACATAGTGACTGTACTCAATGTAAAACTGAATGGAGAGTTGAATATAAATTATGAAAAGATATGATATAGATTGGCATTTAAAATTTTCGGGTAAATTAGATACTAAAGTCATAACAGTTATTGAAAAAGTAACCAAAAGGCTGTCGATAACAGAAATTATCAGCAAAGAAAGTTGTGGATGTGATTGGAATTGGACTTATAAAATTCATAGAAGTTTAGATATATGTTTGCCAGTAATTTTAACTGAGTGTGATGAATTTAAAATTACAACATATAGAGATAATGTCAAAAATGTTTTTGTGGTTCAAGTAAATATGTAATCCGTAATACTAAAAAAATATCAGATATAAAGGAGAGGTTCATAATTGAAGATTAAGGCTATAGATTTATATGATGTGTTAAAGAAATACTCTGAAAAAGAGCTAAAGGAATTAAATGTTGTTATTGAAATAGGTAGAAATAAGCATGACCAATCAGGTAAAAGTGAATATGCAACACTCATAGAGGAATATCCAAGTCAAATAAGGATCGCAAATAAAGAATAATACTAAATGAAAGGGGGAATATCAATGATTAAATTGGAAGATGTGCATGATGATGATATTTGCATAAATTATGCCTCAGAAGAATGTTGTAGGTCTTGCGATAATATGTACAATCCTCAATGCTCTCTATATGAAAGCAGGAATACAAGATTGTCGATATTGAATGACCTATATAGAAAGGATGATGTATATGTTTAAATTTGAGGGTATCCCAAGCGGTGATAGTGAAAGCTTCTGTTGGGATGTAGATATAGAAACTTTCAGGAATATTAAAGGTAAAGAGCCTAAAAAATATGATAAAAGTATGGTTAGTGAAGAGTTATATAGAATATATCCTAATGATTTTCATAGTAGCGATAAGAAATGTCTTATTGAATTAAAAGTTACAGAATTGTAATCACTTAATTCTATTAAATTATGAGGAGTGATAAGTATTGAGTGATATTGTTATAAAAACTCATTTAAGAGCAATTAAAAGAAGACTATTAAGTATTAATGAAAACCTTGAAGGTATTGATTATTGGTCTAAAAATGATGAACCAGGTGTAGTAGAGTTAGAGAAAAAAGACATTCAGAATAGCTACAGTATAATACAAAACCACTTAGAATACTTATCAGATAAGTTTTAACCTAACGTATTAATAGGAGGTTTAAAAAATGAAAAATAACAAATTTCTTAATGATTTAGTTAACGATTTAAGAAATAAAACTGATGAAGAACTCATTGATGAATTAAAAAAAAATCATATAGAATACACTGATATGAGAAATTTAACATATGAAGAAGAATGTTCATACTCAAAAGGATTAAAAGAAATATCTACTCCAACAGGAGTAAGTCTATTTGATGAATGAGATACAATATGTAGAAAGAAGGAATTAATTATGAAATGGGAAGACGCAGAAAAGGTTATGGCAAGTGGTGGAGTGGTTGAATCTCAAATATCATTTACTAAATATGAGATGTTAAAAAATGGTACTATATTAGCAGAAGGAACTCAAATAGATGAAACATATATGACAATTCAAGAAAAAGAGGGCGAATGGGAGCAAGTAGAGTATCTACACGCAGAAACTAAAGATGATTTAATGAATATACCAGACAAAGATATTCAGGACTTATTACGCAAAGGTTATAAAAAAGCTAAATTCGATATGCAGTATAGAAAGAAGCAATACTAAGATTTGATGTGATAAATAAAAGGTGGCTTTTATGATGAAAATAATTCAGTTCCCTAAAAAGGAAGATGGACTATCAAGAGAAGACTTTAAAAAAGTATGTAAAGATATAATTGATAAATTGGAATATGATTTCTCATTGGCTATTAGTGGGGAAGAAGACATATTTTATGACCAACCCAAATGTGACACCATAATTATTACAACAAATAAGGACAAACATCTTGAAATGAATAGTAGCTTCAAGGATAAACACTATTTTACGCAAGATAAAATTAGAAAAAACTAATGAGAAAGTGAGTGATTAGATATGTGCAAAAAGAATTGTGCTACGTGTGGCGGGTATAAATGTGAAGAAGACTGTGACAAGACCTGTTTTAAAGGTATAGATTTAAATTCTGTTAAAGATGAATGTTTTGAATGGTTTCCAATAGAATGTCCTATTACGGGAATGACATATAGTGGGTTAGTTTGTGAGGATAATGGAACGAAAACGCCTGTTTACAGTTTTAGTCCTTATACGTCATATTCTCTTCCTGAATATGATACAGAAGAAAAGGCTTTTTACCGTAAAGTTTATGATGAAGATGAAGGCTATTGGTCAGAGGAATGTCAACATTTTGCTGACTTAGAAGAATTGGAAGAAGAAATGCCTAAAGATGAACTTGAAAAAGTGAAGGCGTTTTATAATATTAAGAATTAGTATTCAAGAATGGAGGAAACAAAAGATGGCGTGTTATGATTGTGAAGACTGTGGTAAACATAATTACCATGGTGGTAAGTGTAATAGATGGGAATATAACTGTCCTTTCGCTCATTTGAAAGGATGGAATGAAGAGGAACAAAAGAAAGTTGATGAAGATATAAAAATAGCAGTAGACTTCAAAGGCGAATTAAATGGATTAATGAGTAGATATAAAGACAAGTTCAACGATGAATATAATTATAGTGAAATTTTACAACAATTAAATTTTGCATATAGCAATTTAGAGGATATGGTGGATGAAGAACTTATAAAAGAGTGGAACGAGATCAACAGCGAGGATGACGCTGAAATTATAGATAAATAATAGATGGAGGTTGAAAATGATTGGTATAGAGAAGGATTTACCTAAACACAAATGCAAAACCTGTAAGAACTTAAATTATTGGGATTGGTACTTCTGTAATTTAGAAAAACATAAAGATGAAAAAGACTTTCTAAGTAGGGAAGAGTTACAGGAATGTGATGGATATGAACAAAGATACGGTAGAAAAGGTGACAGTTGCGAAACCCAAGAGTGTATATTTTGGTGTTTAGATTGTACTCATTATAAAGTCAATAATGATGTAAATTAAAATTGACAGTAAAATAATAAAAATGTATAATAAAATACATAGTAATTGGTAAAGAGAGGTAGCTGTATATGGATGAAAAAAATATATTATTAGCTGTTACTGGCAGTATTTCTGCTTATAAATCTGCTGATATTGCTAATATACTTACTAAAAAAGGTTTTAATGTTAATGTGATAATAACTAAATCTGCATTGGAATTTATTACAATACCTACATTGCAGACATTAAGTAAAAATAAGGTTATAACTGACGTATTCGATGATTTCAACCCAGAAGAGGTAACACATATTGCTTTAGCTAAGAAAGCAGACCTATTTTTAATAGCTCCTGCCTCTGCAAATATAATAGGTAAAGTTGCTAATGGGATAGCAGATGATATGGTGTCTACAACAGTATTAGCTACTAAAGCACCAGTGTATGTTGCACCTGCTATGAATACTAATATGTATGAGAACCCAATAGTGCAGGATAATATTGCTAAATTAAAGCGATTTGGTTATAATTTTATAGAGCCAGGAAGCGGATTGCTTGCATGTGGAGATACTGGTGTAGGTAAATTAGCAAGCATAGAGGACATTATAAAAGTTGTAGAAAGTGTTTTTAAATAAATAATAGGGTGGGGATATTAGTGAGTAAATTACATATTAAAAAGCAAGATGTAGGATATGATGTTGAAACTGTAGTAGGCTACCTAATGAAGAAAAACGGGTATACAGTTAAAGAAGCGAATGAATATGTTGAGAAAAATCAGGATACAAGTCTCTTAATTAATCAGATAATAGCTCTAAAGTGGTCGAATAGGTTATTAAGACACACTAATGTATGCGAATCACTATCTATAGACACAGTGAAGTTAATGAAGGGCTTAATAAAGGACTTAAAAGATAAACATAATATTGAATTTGATGAAACGACCTTGGAATAAGGGGCGGGAAACTGTTCCTTTTTTTTATTGCAAAATACTCATAATGGAGTTTATCATAAGTGATAATCTTTATATAATATATAACTCCAAAGTTTAGCTTTACTATGAGGGTGTTATCATGTACCATAATTTCATATAAAGGGCTATTAAGAAGTTATTATTGTATCATACAAGGTACTCTAACTATTGGAGGGGATATTATGAGCTTAATGCAGGAGTTCAATGGGAGTGTAGAAATGGAAAAGATATTCACTAATTGTTTTAAGTCATTAGAAAGAAATGGGCTTACTGATGATTGTAATTTTAGATGTGAATTATGGAATGAGCCGAGGTTTAATGGAATAAATAGAATTGGTTGTTGGATTATTGATTTCTATGGAAGAACTCCATTTGAGGCTATGGAAAAAGCATATGTTTTTATTAAGGAAAATAAGGATAAAAATTTTAAAATGTCACATAAGGAAGCTCTGGAATTAAGGAATAGGCTTTCATAGGTATAGTCATTATAAATATTTGTTATATATAATTACTTCTATCAATCTATAATATATAAAGTTTACAATACAACAACAGGTAACTTTATAGTTTTTATTTTGAAAGGGGTTTTTTATTATGAAATTATTTCACTTGTCATTAGATTTAAACATCACAAAGGAGTTTACTCCAAGAGTACCAAACGAGGATGTAATGGTTGAAAGTGAGGATAACACTACGCCAAGAATATGTTTAGGGAAAACGATAAGAGGTTGCCTAACAGCAGTTCCTTGGGGTGGAAATACATTCGAGGAGTTATTCTTTGATAATGCAGTATCTCAACTTATCAGGGTATATGAGATTGACAGCGATGATATAGCTAAAGAGAATATTATTAGTTCAGAGGAGTTATATCAATCAGACAAAGTAAGAGACGCTGAAATTTCAGGCGAGATATGGGTAGTTAATCAAAACTTAAAGCCTAAGAAAACATATGTCATTCAGGTCACTGATTATGAAGAAGGTTGTGCAGATGATATAAAATATGAAGATTTGCAGAACTTCAATGAAGATGAAGATGATTATGATGACATAATGAATGGTTGCTTTACCACAGTTGAGAGTATTAAATATGATACTGTACCAGAAATGGATTATAGTGATAGGTTTTTATTTAACTTCACTGTAAGGGCTGTAGATGGTTCTGATGAAGATAGCATATATGACGCTGTAGATACTTTTGTTTCTGAGCATTGGGTAGATTATAACATTAGTATCAATGGAACTGATGAAGAAGGGGTATACGCTATTGAATTGTTAGTGGATTTATCAGATAAACCTACTACGGAAGAAAATTTCACAAAACTATTTTATGACGATATTGGAATAGGTCATAGTATGAAAAATGTAGCATAATAAAAGGGGCATGAGCCTCTTTTTTTATTATTTATAATTAATGCTTAGAGTATAATATTAAAAATATTATTTATAAAACAGGTATTGATTTAAAACAATTTTATTATTTAGGAGAGTGTTTATTATGGTATTTGTAATGACAAAGAGAGAAAAATTTGCAGAGGTAATGAGCAGTTTAAGGGATTTAAACTTAACAATTCAACATCTTTATCCAATTACAGGAGGAAAAAAAGGTACTGCTTCATTTCATATCTTGGATAAGATGACAGACGAACAAAGTAAATCTTATAAAAATCTTTCAGAATTATATTTTAACAGGGAAGATAACTATAATCCTATTGCTTCTAACTCAGAAAAGTATAGAATAGCTCTTGAAGAGGCATTGAAATTATATGAGGATATGTTAATGGATTGGGTAGGAGAACCTATTTCTTTCTCTCATAATAGAGGTGGTTATAAAACTATATCACTATTTATAAAAGAAAGATTTGAACTTAAATTATCAGCCAAAGAATGGGATGAAAATGAATTTGGTTCTGATTTCTATACTGAATTTAATGGACATAAAATTCAAAAGCTATCCATTGTTAGAGGTGAAGATGGATATTCTAAAAATCATATCTATGGTAGTGTTATGTGTCTTGATAGAGAATGGTTTCCAGAAGAAATATCATTAATGGGAAGAGGCTTGTATACAATAGATGAATTTAGATTTGATGTGAGGCATGATGAAATTGAAATTTATGCTAAAGATGAACCTAATCATCCATTAATTAAGTATATGAATGAAACAACAACTGAAAAGAATGACTATGAGCCTGAATGTTCTTATTGCGGTGATGGAGGATGTATTCATTGCGAGCCATGGAGGTTTATATAACAAATAAAGAAGAGGCAGTCACCTGACTACCTCTTCTTTGTTATCTCTTACGACCTTTATTGTTAGGTGTAATAGATGTATATTCCCTTGATTGTACTTCATCAACAATTTCAGAAGTTACTACCTTTGGCTCTTGAACTACTTCTGATGATACACAAGTGTTTTGAGTATCTTCTTTCTTTTCATTCATTTTATCATAGATGTCTTGTTTCATCTTTTTAACAAAGTCACTTTCTTCTACGTCACCTTTGAAGTCAACACCTAATTTTTCTGATAGTAGAACTCCAAGTAAGCTTTCTACAGCATTTACACTTCCGTTATTTCCACCAGTACCACCCATAGTAACAACATTGTTTGGTACAATATTGATTTTACCTTCTTTGATGGCTTCTGTAAATTTAACCATTACGTTTTGAATTACTTGATATTGAGGTCCACCGTAAGCATTAACTTGTTCCTTAGTTGCGATAGCTTCTGCGATACCAAGTCTTGCTTTCATTTCTGCCTCTGCTTCTGCTAATTTCTTAACTCTGTAAGATTCTGCGTCTGCAAGTGTTCTTTGCTTTTCAGCGTCTTGTTTAGCCTTTTGTAATTCTGCTTTACCAAGGTTGTCTTGGATTTGGATGTTCGTTGCAGATTTAGTAAGTTCAGTTTGTTGTTCAGCCTTAGCTTGGAATTCTCTTAATTCCTTTTCTTTTTCAGAAGCCTTCATTTGGCTTTCAAAAGTTTCAATCTTTTCTTTAGCTAATTGTCTATCACTTAATTGTTTTAAGATTTCCTCAATCTTTTTATCATTATTAGGTGATGGTGTACCAATTAAAACTTCTTCAAGTTCTAAGTTGTAATTAGCAAATTTAATTTTCATTTCTTCTGTTGCCATTTTTTGAATTTCTGAACGACTTTGTATAAGTTCAATTAAAGTCATTTTTTGTGCTGTATTCTTGAAGTAAGCCGATACCATTGGGTCAAGTGTTTGGTCAACCAATTTCTTGATGTCTCCAAATCTTTGAATAACTAATGGTGCTTTTCTATAGTCTATGTGAACAACAACACTTAATGGAAGTGTAGGTTCAAATGCGTCCTTAGTGATCAAAGTTACTTCTTTTAAATTCTCGTCAAATTTATGACCGCCAATTTCATCTCTAACCCATTTCAATATAAAGTTAGTAGTAGGTACTTGAATGATATTACCTGCATATGTATTGAAAGCGTACTTACCTGCATTTTTAGGTTTTTCACAGATACCTTTACAACCCTCTGCTACAAGTTCTCCATGAGAGTATCCTTCACCAGTAACGTCTACACCCTTGCTTCCTACGAATGAATTTATTACTCCTGTGAAACCCATTGGGATTACAGTTTTAGGTATAATGTCTATAGTTGCAAATTTCCTATTAATGAAGTATGTACCATCAGAAATTACTTGGTATTGCTTACCTCTATATCCTCCTGCTTTTAAGAAAGCTTCTGGATTTTGGAAGTTATTGTGGTAAGTTTCTTCATCTTTAGCGTCTGTTCCGACTACTGGTGCTATAATTTCACCATTTCCAAGTGAAGGTCCATCTTGTACTGTTACTATTCCGATAGCGTCTTTAATTGCTTGTCCTGCTCCGTCAATAGTACCTTCTTTAATAACTATTGGTCTAAAACCATTTTGTGATTTTAGGTCATCAGCCATCTTTTGAATTTGGTCTTCTTCTGAGCTGTTACCAATACTTAAATAGTAATTATCCGATTCAGTAAGGATAATGAACTGTGCAAGGTTGAAGGCATATGTACCTTCTCTTAAAATTGCTCTTTGTGGACCCTTTTGACCACCATTTGTTAAAAAGGCTGTTGTATCTTGGAAATTCATACATTCCACAACTTTACCTAATGTTTGTGTTTCTTTTAGAGGTTTTCCGTCTCTTGCGAATACATATCCGATTTGTCCTTGTGATATTGTTACAAGTGGACACTTATATACTTTGTACATAAGTCCTGGCTTTAAGTAAACACCAGTTCTTAAAATGTCAGGTTGAAAACCTGCTTCTCCGCCAAGGGCGATAAATTGACCATCTTTTAAGTTACCACTATTAGACCACCATTTTTCAACTATTCCTACCTCGTTAGACTTAATTACTCTAAGTCCTAACAATTTAAATATGATTAAGTATACAGCTACAAAGCCGACAACTCCAATCACTCCTACTCCAATTAAATGAGATATGCCTGTCAACATAAATCCGTCTCCTTCTTTTTATATATACGCTAATGCGTTATTGACTATAGTTAAATGATACCAATAACGTTGACTACAGTCAATGATTTGGATGTTCGAGTATGTCTGACACCTGTCTAATATAAATGTATTGACTATGAACAACAGTCAACACATTGAATTGACTGGGAATATATTCTATAATGTCAACAAAGGATAAAGTTTGTCATTTGAATGGGGGCGGTTTATATGTACTTTGATATAGCATTAAATTCTTTAGAATTAGATGATGAAAATTTCATGTGTGAAGATGAAAATAATTCTGTTTCTATAAATAGTAATAAATATAAAAGTGTGTGGAACAAGTTAATGAATGGGAAAGAAGTTATGTTATCTCATAACGAGGTCAGTGATTTAGAAGACTATGTATATAATTTATCAGAGATGGATAACAAGATTTTTGATAAGAACTTTAGAGCTGTTCAGGATAAAAGAATAAGCTGTGGAATTTCATATAAAGACCATAGGTGTTCTTTAAGTAAAATTCGTGTTGAGAAAGATGAACCAAAATACCTAAATTAATTAGTGAAATGTTCCATTAAAGTGAATTAATTGATTGAAGTTTTAACAAGTGGACAATATAATATGTATATACAAGGGGGTGTTGAATTGATATTTGATTTATCAAAATTTGATTATACGCAGGAACTTACAGGTCAATTAAAGAGAGAACATTCGAGGCAAGTAGCAGAGCTTGTTAATAGTGGTAATAAGGACAATGATAAAATTAAAACTGTAAAGTTGTTTCATGGTACAAGTTTGCACTATTTTAATGATATATTACTTGGGGGATTACAAAGACGCAATATAACTCAAAAGAGCAATTTTGAAGATAAAATAAAGTCAAATGAAAACTTAGTTTACCTAACAAGTAAATGGCATTATTGGTATGCGTACAAAGCAGTTGAAACTCTTAATAATAAAAATGAGAATAATATGAATGTTCCTTGTTATATAGAATGTGAAGTACCTGTACAAGATTTAGTTATAGATGAAGATTTTTTCCATTCCAAATATATAGAAACTAAAATTAAGAATTGTGTAAAGCGACATGAGCAATACTTAGAGCTAAAGTATGATGAATGTCTTAGCCAATATGGTACGGTAGCTCATATTGGAGATATTTCGAGAGAAAATGTTGTCTCTATAACAATATTGGCAGGTACAAAAACCTTTATAAATAACTTCATTAATCCTAAGAGCCAATATCAAAAGGATTTAATTAAATGGGGGAGTGGAAAAGGTAAAGGTCATCTAAAGTTTATGGATTTACTTGAACTTGAAGACCAGAAATATGACCTAACATTTCAATTACAAGATATACCTATAGGTTATACGGTGAGAGATATTCTATTAGATAAAGAAAATGACAGATATAGGCTATATTTTAACAAATAGAGTTACATTTACAAGAAAAGACGGAGATTACCTCCGTCTTATTTTTGTTTAAGCAGTACACAGGTTTGACTTACTATAAATGTCATTATCGAGAATAATAACGCTACAATAAGAAATCCTGTTATGACTATATTGTATTTAAATACATCAAACATAGATATGTATTTAGATACTCCAAAGATATTTAATATAAATACCAATAGGAATAATACTGCTAATCCTTTTGAAGCTCCTTTTATATCTGCACCTGATAAGGATATGTGTGAAGAGATACAAACGGATATAAATAAGAATAAATAGAAGTAAGGGTTTTTGAAGTTTGAAACAGTAAAGATAGTCTTTACCAAACCATAATAAGAACCCATAATTCCCTCCACAATCTCCTTATTTAATGTTGATATATTAAGATTATTAATAGAGATTTTGATGAACTCATTGTATGTTACAGGTAGCATAAGCTTCATTAATACAATGATTGATATAACGCCTCCAAAGATTGGAGCTACACCAATAAAAAAGTTCCCTATCTGCTGATAAGCACTGTTAGGATTATAAGAATGTTCAACATATCCCATAGTTCCTGTTTCATCAGGCTCTTGAATTAACTTCATCTTAGTTATAGGATGGCGGAAGATTATACAGAATATGGCATGGCTTATTTCGTGAAGCGGTACACCAATAAATCCTGTAATCATTACAGCTCTAAACCCAAAACTTCTTTGAAAGTTCTTTATGGAATTTGTTCTTAATATTCCTAAAAGTAATCCAATCAACATAATCATTCCTGTTAAATACAATGTTTCTACAATTGTTTCTACTGTTACTATCTTTAAAAAATCAAAAGATAACATACGATCAACTCCTCTTAAAATAAATTTATACAAATTACCTGCTTGATAATGTGTTAGTAATTTATTATATGACAATTTTATATGTATAATAAAAGAAGACTAAGTGGAGGGAGAGATTTCATGTGAAAAGTCTAAAAATAATGGTTATATTACTCTCACTGCTATTCGCTTTATGGGTTGGCTTAGGAATATATGTAGCTAAAGATAATGATGGAAAATTAGTTATTAAAGATAGTATAGGTATGTTTCAAAAGCACAATACTAAAGATGTAGGCACTCCTCCTTCGATAAAAGAGTTTAATAGTAAGCTATATGAAGTATCTGACCAATTAAATATTTATGAAATAGTAGATTGTTCAACAGCGTACAACGCAAATGTCGGCTCTTTTTACACAGTTGCAACATATGCAGACGAAGAAGGAACAATAAAAAGCAAAAACATAACAGACGCTCACACAGTAGATACAATAAATACTGTGAAAAGCAATTATTTAGTTATAAAGAAGTTTGGAAGTAAAGAGTATATATATGTACTAAAACCAGAAGTAGCCTTATCTCTTCTAAGTTAAGAGAATAAGACTACTTTTTTTATTTCAAAATAAGAGAATAGAACAAGTATTTTTAATATAGAACAATAAAAACTATTGACATTGTATCAAAATGGTGCTAAGATGATTGTATCAGAGTAATACAAAGTTTATAAAGTGTATATAATACATTGTAGATAGATAAAACTAAAGAAACAGAGAAAGGATAGATGACTATGAGAGATATGAGTATAATAAATAAAGACGGATTAAACGAAGAGGATTTCTTAAAATCATATAAACCAGGAGATTATGAAAAGGCTTCTAATACAGTTGATATGTTACTGTTTACTGTAGCTGACCAACCAGTAGAGAGAAAAGACCCTAATAAGGTTCTTAAATTACTTTTAATAAAAAGAGGAGACCATCCATATATGGGCTGTTGGGCAGTTCCAGGCGGTTTTGTTAATATGGATGAAGGTTTAAGTACAGCTTGTCACAGAGAATTAAAAGAAGAAACTAATGTAGAAAATGTATATTTCGAGCAATTAAAAGCATTTGGTGATAATGTTGAAAGAGACCAAAGAATGAGAGTTATCTCTCAAGCATATATTGCTTTAGCTGATATAACTAACATAAAACCAATAGCAGGGGATGACGCTGATGAAGCTAAATGGTTCACAGTAAGAAAAGATTTCGTATCATCAGACCGTTCAGGAAAAGATAGGGTTGATACATACAACTTGACACTTGTATCTGATGATGGAGAGGTTAAAATAGGATACCTTGTAACTGAAAGATATGTTAAAAATGGTAAGGTACAAATAGTAGTTCCTTCATATGAACCTTTATATTGGAGCGAAACTGAACTTGCATTTGACCATTATGAGGAAGTAGATTGTGCGATTGAAAGATTAAAGAATAAGATCGAATATACTCCATTAGCATTTAACTTACTTCCTACATACTTCACATTAAGAGAAGTACAAAAGGTGTATGAAGCAATTATTAATCCTCCAAAGGAATTTTCAAGAGCAGGTTTCCAAAGAAAGATTAAGAAAATGGTTGTTAAGACAGATTTGCAAAAGAATACTAAAGGTAATCGTGCAACTTTGTATATGTTCAACGAAGATTGGGAACACAACTTCTTAGATGAAGAATAATATAAAGCCCCTAAAAAGGGGTCTTTATAAAACATAAAACATTGTATCAAATTAGTACAGACATAAATTTAAATATGAGAGAAAGAAAGGAAATGATGTTATGATAAATGTAAATAAAATCGCTGAAATGGATAAAGAAATAAGAGGAACTGTAGCTAAATTAACAGACTTCCCTAAAGGAAAAACCGCTATAGTATTCATTGATATGGTAGTAGGCTTTGTGCATAAAGGAGTGTTATCTTCTCCAAGAGTAGTTGAGATAGTGAACGAATTAGTTGTTCTAAATGAGAAAACTAATGGCTACAAGAAAATATTCTTCTTAGACGAACATGAAAAAGGCTGTGCAGAACACAACAACTATGCAGAACATTGTTTGAAAGGCACAGAAGAAGCAGAACTTATTCCTGAGTTAAGAGAAGGAGCTACACTTCATAGTAATACAGTTATGATACCTAAGAACAGCACAAACGGTTTTCATGCACCAGGATTTAAAAGTTGGTTAGAAGAAAATGAAGCTGAGATCGAAAATTACATTGTAGTAGGTTGCGAAATTGATATATGTGTGAGCCACTTTGCCACTACATTGAAGACATACTTCAACCAAAAGAACCTTAATAGAAGAATAATAGTACCTATTAACGGTGTTGAAACTTTTGATTTTGGTACACATGATGGAGATTTAATGAAAGTTATTTCTTTATGGGAAATGAAATCAAATGGTATAGAAATTGTTGAAACAATAGAATAATATAAAAAAGAAGGGTGTACAAGTGAAAAGTACATCCTTTTTGGTGGAGCAAACTACTCTCGTCTTTCATATCTTCTGATGTTATTTATGTAGAGGAAATGAAGTAACTTATTTAATTTTAAAAAATCCTATATTTAATGTTAAATTCGACATATATTCATTCAGGCATTTTAACGATTTTTCATCTAATTGACCATACTTTACCATGTCAATAACGTCATTTATATCAAGGTATGTTATATCGCTATTTCCTACTGATTGATAACTTCTTTGCATTTCCAAGTTAGTAAGTACATAATCATTTTGCTCTCTCGTTAATTTTGCTTCTAATGGTAAATATTTTTTCTTTTTTCTCTTAAAGTCATAAATTGACCAAACTATAAATATTATTGATGAAATAATTATAACCCCAAAGATTGTATATATCATTTATTAATACCTCCATTAATTAGTCCTTTGTACATATTACGTAGTATTATTTTAAATTAATTTTTATAACACGAAAAATATTAATTAACACAATTATAAAAGTAAGTGGCAGTGAAACAACAAGACCTAAAGACATGATATAAGTTAAATTTATCATTTTTTAATCACCTCTAATTATATATTGTGTAGTAAGATAAAAAAGTGCAGATGGTGTCTGCACAATTATCATATATTAGATTGTACTAATAGAGTTTTTATACGTTTTTTCTTATAATTAGGTCTAATTTCAAAACGCATACTATCTTCTGGATTATAACTGTTACAGCCCTTACAATTTTCAGGCTCTACAAATGGTTCGTCTTTCATAAGCTGTTTAATTAATTTATTTCCATACCTACATTCAGTACAGTATACATGGGTATTTTTATCTATAGGAACACTATATCCTAATATTTCATTAATCTTATCTATATTTCTATCATGTAATACACCCACAAAGATTTCTTTATTACATTCATTACAAACGCCATATTCCTCTGTGAAAGTTATTTCTTTACCATCAATAACATCTGTTTCTTCTCTTTCTTTAACGGTGTAATCTACAAATTTCCTACAATGTTCACAAATTACTTGTTTCATTAATACCACTCTCTTTCTTTTTTTTATTTATCAGTTCTCTTCATTAGCATGTTTTCTGTTATCTATTTCTCTTACAAAATAGTCGCTTGGTAAATGAACAACTATATTATAGATACCTCTCTGTATGGTGTATCCTTTATCTGAAACTATATCTATATCTACAAATTTAAAATTAACATATGGCTTATCCTCTGACTTTAAGTCTTTTTTGATTTCAATTTCATTAGGCTTGAAGTTTTTATCAATACTCATAGTTCCAAGTTTAAATTTTAGCATTATAGAGGCTTCTCTCTCATAATAAGTACCACTTCTGGAAGAGCGTTCTTTATCTGTTAGTACCTGAGCTATGTCATCTAAATCCACCTTAATTTCAGGTACACTACTCATTTGCTGAGATACCCAAGCAGTTCTTTCTTTACTATCCATACAGCCAGTTAAATTGAAAAGAGAAATTATTAATAGAGATATATAGATAATATATCGCTTTTTATTTCTACGCATAATTAATTCGCACTCCTATAATCAGAAGTGTTATCATGTGCAGTTGAATAAGGAACTCTATTTATATGAATAATTTTTATATTATCTCTATTAAATAACCAACCAACTTTACACAATAAATCAACTGCTTTATGTCGAGGGTGTTCACTATCTTCTACCTTTACAGTAAATCCATATGGCACATTTTCACGACCTTTTACAGTCATAATTACATCGTATTTTTTCATATAATACCTCCTTAAAAATTATCGCTCAGGCATGGTAAACATATTCTTATTGTTTCCCCAAGCGTTAACTACCTCTGTACATACTTGTTTGGCTCTATATTCACTTTCGTATGTACCTAAAACAACGCTCTCAGTGCTTACACCTGATGCGTATGACACTCTCTTTGTAGCTATTACATCAAACTTTTCATTGATAGATTTTTTATTAAATAAGCTATCCATTAAGTCCATAAATCCTACGGAAAGAGATGTTTTTACCTGTTCAAAGTCGTTACTTAGGTTCACACATTCACCATTTACTTTTATAATCTTCATTATCTATTTCTCTCCTTTTATCATTAGTTTGTATACAAAATATTTTACATTAATCGTTGACTGTTGTCAATGAAATGGCATATAATAGTTAAGAACTATATATTTAAAAAAGGTAATATTTGAAAAATAATATTTATTTAAGAAAGGATGTAGATTGTATGGAAAACAGAAGGATTAATGTAGTAGTAACAGGTGGAGGTACAAGTGAACCAATAGATAATGTAAGAAGAATAACTAACACCGCTACTGGTTCTATGGGTGTAAAGGTTGTTGCGGAGGTTTTAGGACAAAAACCTAATGCTAAAGTTTTTTATATCTGTAGTAGCTATTCTTTAAAGCCAACTCTCAATGATAGGTTAGAGGTTATAATAGCAGATAGTGTATTGCAGGTTAAAGAGGCTATAGAGAAGGTTATGTCTGAGAATAAGATAGATTATTTTGTTCATGGGATGGCTATTTCTGATTATGTTGTTGAATACATAACAACAAAGGAACTTATAAAAGAAACTGTAAGTGAGGTTAAAGATTTGGATATTGCTTTAGATAGTCCTAAGACGATTGAAAAAGCAAATAAAATATCTTCTGATAAGGAAAACTTAGTGATTTCTATGAAGAAAGCTCCAAAGCTGATCTCGATTATAAAGAACCTGCAACCTGAAACTTTTTTGGTTGGATATAAGCTTCTTGATGGGGTAGCTGAAAGTGAACTTATAGATGTAGGGTACAATTTGTTAAAGAAAAATGATTGTGACCTTGTACTTGCCAATGACCTTACTTATATTAATCAAGATGGTCATAGAGGGCATGTTATATTCCCAACAAAGGATTACGTTACTTTCGATGGAAAAGATGTAATTGCTTCAATGCTTGTTAGAATTATGTTTAATCAAGTAACAGGCAGGGTTACTGGATATTTAAGCTTTTAAAAAAAAAGAGGGTTGAACCCTCTTTTCTTATTGCTTAAATGGATTTTTATTTACGAATTCAATCACACTATTTGAAGTGCCATTACTTAATGAAGTGTTAATAAGTTCATCATATTCTTTATTGTTTATGAACTCCTTACCTTTTTGAAAGAATATATTGTTTACTGAGAATACTCCTTTATCATTTTGGTAGTTTGCTGTAACTAACAAATCTATTAATTGGTCATTGTTATAATCTTTAAATGATACTGACATAATTTCCTTGAATGTTCCACTTTCAGTTCCATTAAACTCAGGGAACTTATATAAGATATTACTCACATTATCCGTTAAATACATTTTTGGCACTAATTTATTATCTTCTTTTTTATAACCTGCTACAAATACTACTTGTTTATAATTCTCTAAGTAAGTATCGTGCAACTGGCTTTCTTTTTCCTCAAAACCTTCATTTTTTAAATCTTGTAACGTTCCATATTTGTTAGTAGTTTCTGTTTTATTTGAACTATTATCAGAAGTATCACTACCTTTTGACTGAGATACAGCAACGCTATTATTCGATGTTTCTACTTTTGTATCCTTATTTCCACACCCTACCATTAAAGCACTTATTGTAAGCAAAATTGCTACTAAAATTTTTTTATTCATATGTATTTCCTCCATTCTTTTATATAGTTATATGTTAAATATTTTATTGACTACTGTTAATGATAATATTATATCATAACATATGTATATTGAGAATCCTAAATGAAGTTATACTTTAAACATTATTGATAAAAAGGGTTTTGCATAATATATATGAGATATAAAAACTAAAACAGGTTTCATTAAAATGGATTTATTAAAAGGAGGAATTTTATGAAGACAAGTTTTGAAAAAATTATATGCCCATACTGTGAGCAGGAACATGAAAAAGATTATATTCCTGAAAAAGTGGGTGATGGTGACGAATTTTACATCGAGTGTGAGAACCCAGAGTGCAGAGAGACCTTTGGTTTATCTGTAATAGTTGATAAGAAAGATGAAAGTCCAGAAGGTTTAGAGGTAAAAGATTATTTGAAAACAAATGATGTTTGTCTACAAACTTGGAGAGATAATGAAGATATTTATGAAGATGATTAAGGGGGCGAAGGCTTCCTTTTTTATTTGCACGTGGTTAATTATGTATTGTCAACATTTTAAGTAAAATATAGAAATCTAAAAAATAAATC
>Ga0183101_1001587_pt1 | contig 20155 bp, 27 predicted proteins | sample Biomet3_FD_127790 | JGI IMG/M metagenome (GOLD analysis project Ga0183101, IMG submission 127790) | Microbial communities from bioreactor (seeded with sewage sludge) at LBNL, California, USA - Biofuel metagenome 3 | ecosystem: Engineered > Bioreactor > Anaerobic > Unclassified ...
TTGAAAAAATTTATTATTGAAGGGAAGTTTTATTTATGAAAGAAGTATTAATGGAGATTAGGGTAACTGAATACTCGAAAGGAGAAGTTAAGCTCACGGAAGATGGTAAGGTATCTTTACCTTTAGAATTTTGTGATGAAAACATACTTTCTATAGAGCAATTAGAGAAAATCTTATTTCTTGCAAGACTAAAGATGTATTCTGGTTTGATACAGGGAGATATATTGACTAAAATTGTAGTTGATGAATATTTTAATGAGGAAAAGGAAGTAATTATTGATAGGGATAACGATATTCATATACCATCACCTAACACAGAAAATACGCTTTTAAGTGTGGAGCAATTAGATGAAATAATATTTAGAGCTAAATCTAAAAAATATTCAGGAGAGGTGTAAAATGAATATAAGTGATAAAGAAAGAGAGATAATTCTTGAATTTCTTCAATGGAATGATAAAAATGGGTGTTTTACTGATGAAAAATGTAAGGAGCAGGGACAAAAGCCATTCGGGAAGCGTGAAGCACAAAAGATGTTTTTCGATGTAGCTAATTCAGACTTCTTTTTAGGAGAGAAAGATGAAAACCCTTTGAGCTTTACATATCCAGAGGTTCTATGGATTGCAAAAGGGAAAAATGTTTACTTCCCAACAATAACTAAGTTGAAAATGCTATTAGAAAATAATAGTGAGAAAACTTACCAAAAGATTATAGACATGATAAAGTAAAATTAAATGAAAAGAGGATGATAAGTATGGACTTATTTGGATTTAAAAAGAGAAGAAAACAAAGACATGAAGATTTTATGGCATGTATACCACATCAAACAGATGATTTCTTAGTAACTGCATGGTGTGATTTTGATATGCGTGAGATGGAAGGTACAGAAGATAATTTTGTTAGGGCTGAAAGAAGAGCTGTGGAAGAGGAGCTTGATAAAAGAGGATATGTAGATGAAATTACAGGTCATGTATATCCTAAAAAATTGAGTGAATTAAATTATGCTCATGTAAATTAAATAGGAAAAGAAAAATATAAAGGCACTCCGAGGAGTGTCTTTTAGTTTGGTAATTTCTTAAATATTTATTTAAGAGTTTCTGTATATAATATAAAAACTAAAATATGTAAGGTATTTTTAACAAATAAATTAAAATAGGATAGTTATTTAGGGAGGAATTATTATGAATAATAAATATGAAGAGGTTGAGTTTTTAAAAGGAAGTACAATAAAAGAGGCAGTAGAAAAATTACTATCATACAAAGATAAAGGAATGTTGGCATGTGGGACTTTTAATACAGTTACTTTATACTCTGATACAGTGACATTAGAAGGAGCTTACAGGTCAATAATTCGTTAAACTAAATCAACAATATAATTGCAGTATGTAAAATAGCATTGGTTTCATCAATGCTATTTTTTATATGCTTTATTAGTTCTCATTGGATTGTATATGCCTCTTCTAAATACTTAATTTTTACCATGCCTTTACTTATCATTTTATTTGATTATAATTATAGAATAAAGCCATTATAACATGAGTTTATTAACTGTTTAAGAGATGTGAATACATAGAATAATTCATATAGTAACAAGGTAGGTGTATTCAAAATGCCAAAGGCAATAGATTTGACTGAACAAAAGATTGGGAAGTTGGAATTAAAAGAAAGAAAAAGGGAAAATAATAGAACTTATTATAAATGTCAATGTAGCTGTGGAAGCGATCCGTTCTGGGTAAGAGCTGACAGTTTTTTAAAAGAAAAAGGAACAATAAGTTGTGGGTGTTTTGCAAAAGAAAGGGCTATGGATATAGAAGGACAGGAATTTGGTGAGTTGAAAGCCATTGAAAAAACTGATGAACGTGATAAACACAACGGTTCAGTTATTTGGAAGTGTGAATGTAAGTGTGGAAATACCAAGAATGTTTCAGCAACACATCTGGCATGTGGGCGTGTCCGTAGTTGTGGATGTTTAGGTGAAGAAGCTATTATGAATAATCTTCAAAAGGCTATAAAAAAGAATTTAGAGGAGAACTTGGTAGAGGGAACGAGCATTTATGCAATAAGCAATATAAAACCAAAGTCTAATAATACAAGTGGTGTACCAGGGGTTACATGGGTAAAAAACCGCAATAAATGGAGTGCAAGGATAACATTTAAGCAACAAGTATACAATCTTGGCACTTTTGCTAACAAAGATAAGGCTGTTAAAATAAGGAAAGAAGCGGAGGAAAAAATATTCGGAGGGTTCTTAGAATGGTACTACAAAGAAATAAAGCCTCAAAAGAATACAAACACTAAATCTAAATTATCAAAAGATAAAAGAGACGCTAAAAAAGTTGTAAGCAAGTAAGTCATGGATATACTGTAGAATAAAAAATAAGCTACTAACTCCTGTTGGGCAGATAGTAGTTAAAGATAGAGATTGGAAGGAACTTCTAAGGGATAGTGTTGAGTTCCTAACATCATTAGAAAATGCTTTTCAGTATAAAAACTTGGTGAAACAATAATAAAAAAAGCAGGATTTTATTCCTGCTTTCTTTTTCGTATGTTATTTGCATTTTTGATTAAATTACCAAAGTTAAAGTAACTTCATCTACTACGTCTCCTGTTTTTATCTTATACAGGTGAGTACCTTTATCAATGTTTAAGGCTTTATTTTTAGCTCCATTAATCACTCCATACATACTGCCTTTGTCGTCTTTATATGTATCACCTACATATAACCAACTAACATAATTTTTTAATTGTTCTAATTTCAATTCCTCAATTTTTGCATTAATATTTTTCATACTAATTCCTCCTTCATTTAACAATGTTTTCACACTGTATACCTTTTAAATTAATTTAATAAAATACCTTTATTATTATCATTTTTATATTATATATTAGATTAATATAAAGAATAACAATACTTTTGAAGAGTAAATATTTTTAATTTTATATCAATCTTCTTCATTTACCCATTCTTTTATTTTTTCTTCTTTTTCTTTATTTGAACTAAAACTTGCAAAACCTGTATTCCCATCTACGTATCTAACGACTATCCAATCGTAACCTTCTTTCTCTATCATTTTATCCTTATATGAATCTCTTCCAAAATAACAGTCGCAATGTCCTTTTAATGATTTTCCTACGTTACTCGTTTCATTCACTTCTTTTACATTTGCTAACTCTTCTACTCTTGAAAGTATAAAGTTATTTATCTTTACACATTTAAAGCCTTCTCTTTCCTCAATAGCTTTTTCTATACCATGTATAACAGAAATATCTTTAATTTCAAAATCTAAGGGTATTTCACCATTTGCCATTCCATAACTTCCATTATCTAAAAAATAATTATAGAAAATAAAATAATAATACTTTTTCATAAATACATCCACCTTCCAATTTTAAATATGTTCTTAACGAACTCCTTGTTTGTATAATTTTTATATTATACTACAATGCTTTTAAAATTAGCAAAAACTATAAAGAGTATATATTGATTGGATAACAGTCTATTACATGATATTGGAAGTAGCTTGTGCATAACATAAATTAAAATCAAGTATAGTCAAAGATTAAAAGACTATAGAAAGTAGAGGATTAATATGAACGAAAATATTAAAGATACTAATGAAGTTGATAACCCTTCCAGAAATCCATTCTTCAATAAGGGAGTAAGTGACCTATCATCAAAAAGAAAACATGGACCATCTCCTGCATTTATAGGAGCTTCTTGGTTAGCCATGATATTAGGAACAATAACTTACTTAATAGGTCTTTACAACGCAACTATGCAGTTAAATGAGAAAGGATACTATCTTACACTATTACTATTCGGTCTTTTCTCTGCTGTTTCGCTACAAAAGGTAGTTAGGGATAAAGATGAAGGACTACCTATAACAAGCATATACTACGGAATATGTTGGATAGCTCTTGGTTCAGCTATTTTGTTAATGGGTGTAGGACTATTCAATGCTGACCTAACAAAAAGTGAAAAAGGGTTCTATGCAATGACATACATATTATGTTTATATTCATCTATCACAGTACAGAAGAATGTGAGAGACCTGCAAGACGCTGAAACAGAAGAATAAATTAGAATACGATCCTGTGTTAGAGAAACGCAGGATTTTATTTTCGTAAATTTATATTTTTAAATGTAAAGGTGTTGACTGTAGTTAATGAAAATGTTAGTATATAAATACATTTAAGATATGATTTCAAAACACTAATTTGTAGTAGAGAAGGGGTGTAACTTATGAAGGAGTATATTGATATAGAACAATTAAAAAAATTACCAGTAAATAAGTTGATTAATTATGCAAAAAGACTTCAAGTTGTTATAGAAAACGAAGATAATTTAAATGAAGAAAGAATTAATGAAATCTGCACAACTTTAAGTTCTAAGTCTAACCTTTATAACTTAATAAATATTTTAGGTTTTCCAAAGATGAATTATGATGAAGATTATAGAACATGGATGGTTGACTTCGGAAATAAACGAGAAGGTTTTGAACAAAGAGAATTAATAGACGCACTTTTTGAAGCTGTAATAAATAGAATTTGCTTATAGAAGTAGGGAGACCTACTTCTTTTTTTATATTGGTTCTAATATCAGAGATAGTTACTTATGACTAAAAATACAATGTATATAATATATAAAGAATTATTTAAAAAAGGTAATACAAAAGTATTTATTTAGAGGAGGATTTATTAATGAGTGTACCAAGAAGTTTAAGAACAACAAAAGGTGATGAAATTCTAAGTAAGTGGTTAGATAAGATCGGAATTGAAGAAAACGAAAGATTTTTATTTACTGCCATGTTATCATGTTTAGCCAATAAGCTTGACAAACCAGGTGAAAGCTACGTTGTGGCTATTGATTTAGAACTATATGAGGATACTGACGGGTGTTTAAAAGCGAAAGCGGGCAACTGTAAAGCAGGGTATATAGAAGAGTTAGGTTGTTTAGCAATTCCAAGACTAATGGAATATTGCGGTGAATGTCGTTGTGAAGAGAAGAGACGACTTGCAAAGGAAAAGAGATTTGTAGAAGGCTTTGATATTAAATACATATCTAAGTATAGATTAAAGAATAAAGTTTCTTTGGTTGATTTTGCAAATCTAAGTTTCATTGATACAGGTAGATATGCCGATATTGAAAGAGGTTATATAAAACCCGATACCGAAGAAAAAATATCAATACAATATGCTTATGAAACTCTATGCAAAATGGAGAAAAAGAAGAATGAAGAGCAGGATGAATACCTGTTAGGAAAGTATGATATTGCTAAAGTTGAGGAATTTAGAATACAAAACCATATCAATAAAACTATATTTGCCAACATGTGCTGTATGGCTACAGATGATTATACTCAAATAGTTAATCTTGAAGTTGAGCCGAAAGATAGGGATAAAATCTCGATTATGAAGGCAGTACAAAGTGAATACAAGAAAATTAAATCTAAAAAGACCTCATAAAAAAGAGACCCTGCTGAAACAGGGTCTTAATTTATTTGATTATGATTTGAATTGAACTATTTATAGGCTTACTTCTGTCCAATTTTACTATTGATGTAGCTATATTAGATACATTACCCGCTTTATCAATTGCTCTTGCTGATATTGTTGTAATACCCTCATTAGTTATGCTTAAAGAACCAGGATATATTGCCCAATCTTGGATTGTAGCCCCATCAAGTTTATATTCTATATGGTCTATACCCGAAACTTCATTAATACTAATTATATTACTTACAGTAAATGAGCTTGTAATTTTATTACCTGCGTAGTCTTCTACAATAAATGAATAGTTTCCATTTGTATTCACATTATAAGTAGTTGTAGAACTATTTATAATTGTTCCGTCTGGGAGAGTTATACTCTTTATACCAGATAGATTATCGTTAGCAACAATATTTAATGTAATATTCTTATTGGTTATATTACTCGTACTTTCTGTAATAGTTACTGTTGGAAGTGACATGTCTATATTACTAATAACAATATCTTTAGATACTACATTTCCAGTATTATCCGTAACTGCAAATGTATATGTACCGTCTTTTGATACTATGTAATTTACAGTTGAACTCGTTACAACATTTCCATTTGGCAGAGTAATGTTTTTTACTCCAGAACCACTATCAGTAGCACTAATACTAATTGTTTCAGGTTGGTTAGTCCACCCTGGGTTACTTGCTGTAAAGCTACTTGGCGAAAATGTTAATGTCGATGGCGTGGTATCAATAATAGTTATGTTTTTTGAAATATAACTTCCAAACCATGTTACGCCATCGTGAACCATTCGCCAGTCAGTAGTATACGTACCTGGGTTTTTAGGAGCAGTCATTGTGAACGTGAAAGTATAAGAGCCTCCTGGTGCTACGGTTGTTCCAGTAGGTAAATATTGTCTTGCACTTGCTAATGGGTCACTATCTCCAATTGCACCAAGCCTATAATTACCATCCCAAGTTTTATTTCCCGTATTTTGAACAGTCACATATACTGTATATAATTTTCCTGCCTCCATAGAAGTTGGAATATCATTGCTAATTATATTTGCGTCATCATCCCATTTTAATGTTGTTTGATAACCACATAATGGATTATAATTACCTGCATTGTCATATACATATATATCGGTATGATAAACACCTAACTCATTATTATGAGAAGATTTATTTACATGAAACATCCATGTTCCGCCACCTAAGTTTGTACCACTCACAGCAGAGTTCCCCCACCAAGAAGGGGCTAAGTCATCTTGTCCACCATAATCAGTCCACGTTGGGAATTGCACTCGATTTATGTCTGATGTAGTGTCAAAAACTCCATAGACGTAAATATCGTAACCATTTTCATCTTGGTTTTGTATAACTACGGATGTAGCTGTAGGAGCTGTTGTTTCTATATTATTTATATTTATATAATTTGTTGTTGTAAGTCCAGAAATATCTTTAACTGTGAATGTATAAGTTCCGTTAGCTGATACTGTGTAATTTACACTTGAACTATTTGTCCAATTTCCATCAGGCGTTTGAATACTTTCTACTCCTGCACTATCAGAACCAGTTGCAGTAATAGTAACATTGCTATTAGTCCATCCCGCAGTATTTTTAGTTAATGCCAGTGTAGGTGGTGTAGTGTCATTCAAATCTATTTTTACAGCAAATACCCCAATACTATCATTAGAACCACATCTTGCTTCAAAATATCTATAAGTTTGATTAAGTCCACTAAAAGTCCAAACTTGACCTTTGCCAGAATATTTTACAAGATATACCCAATTTACACCATCTGCTGAGGCATATAATGTACGAGAATGGTCACTATTGGACGCACTAATAGTCAACGTATAGTCACTATTAAAGTAAATATATTGTCCTATATCCATACTTCTTGTGGAAGTATGACCACCACTATTACGGTACGTTATCCCGCTAACTGTTCCATCTAATGCTCCTCCATAATGTCCATAATTTGAATACATAGCAGTAGAACCTATGGGATTTCCATATACGGAAGCGTCTACTATTGTAACGCCATTAGCTTTAATTGGCGTAAAAACAATAAATATGGTTACTACAAAAAGCAATATTATTATCTTTTGTATAGAAATAATACTGTAATTGTGATTTTTTTTCATCTATTTTATTCCTCCATTCTTATAGATTATATTTTAACAGTTGACTGCTGTCAACAAAAGCAATGCTTAACCTCTGCATGAGTACAATAAGATTAAATCTATAAGGAAAGCTTAAATATAAAAAGTAAAATCTTATAAAAAAAGACCCTGCTGAAACAGGGTCTTAATTTATTTGATTATGATTTGAATTGAACTATTTATAGGCTTACTTCTGTCTATTTTTACAAACGTTGTAGCTATGTCAGATACATTACCCGCTTTATCAATTGCTCTTACTGATATAGATGTTATACCCTCATTAGTAACAGTTAACGAGCCAGGATATGTTGTCCAGTCTTGGATTGTAGCTCCATCGAGTTTGTATTCTATATGGTCTATTCCTGATAAATTATTTATATTAACAATATTACTTACCGTAAATGTGCTTGTAACTTTGTTCCCTGCATAATCCTCTACAGTAAATGAATAGTTGCCATTGGAGATTACATTATAAGTAGTTGTGGAACTATTTACAATTGTTCCGTCTGGGAGAGTTATACTCTTTATACCAGATAGGTTATCGTTAGTGGTAACATTCAAAGTAATATTTTGATTAGTTATCAGGTTTGTGTTTTCAGTAATAGTTATTGATGGAACGGTCATATCTATATTACTAACCACAACATTTTGAGACATTACATTTCCTGTATTATCTGTAACCGAGAAGTTATAAGTACCATTTGAGGATACAATATAACTTGCTGTAGAGCCAGAAACATAATTTCCATCAGGAAGTTTAATTTGCTTTACTCCTGAACCAATATCTGAGGCAGTTACTACAATAGTTTGAGGTTTATTAGTCCACCCTTGATTGCTTGGGTCAAAACTACTTGGCGAAAATGTTAAAGTTGATGGTGTAGTATCAGCTACACTTATATTCCTGGATACAGTGTTTCCAAACCACTTTACGCCTTCGTGAACCATTTGCCAATCTGTAATATATGTCCCTGGACTTTTAGGTGCGGTCATAGTAAAAGTAAATGTATAAGATTGTCCTGGGGCTACTGTAATGCCAGTAGGTAAGTATTGTCTTGTAGTTGCAACAGGGTCGTTTTCACCAATAGCTCCAAGCCTAAAATTGTAATCCCAAGCTTTCCCGCCAGTATTCTTAACTGTTACATGTATTGTATAAGGTGTTCCTGCTTCCATAGAAGTTGGAATATCATCACTTACGATTGTTGCGTCATCATTCCACAATAATGTTCTTGATGTTCCTAATGCTGTGTAATTTCCTGCATTATCATATACATAGATATGAGTTGTGTAATTACCTAATTCGTTATTATGGTCAGCTTTAGCAACATGATATTTCCAAGTTCCCCCACCTAAATTTGTACCTGAAACAGAAGAATTAACCCACCAAGTAGAGGCTAAATCATCCTGACCGTTATAATCAGTCCATGTAGGGAACTGAACTCTATTCACACCTGATGTACTATCCCCAACACCATAAATATAAACGTCATAACCATTTTCGTCTTGATTTTGTATATTTACTGACGTTGCTGTAGGGCCAGTTCTTTCTATATTTGATATATTTATACTTTGAGTTGATACATTTCCGAATACATCCTTAGCAGTAAAGTAATAAGTTCCGTTAGAACCAACTGCATAGTTTACGCTTGAAGCATTAATCCAATTTCCATCAGGAGTTTGAATACTTGCAACTCCTACACCATCATAAGCATTAGCAGTTATGGTTACATTTCCACTTGTCCATCCTGTAGGACTTTGAGAAAATGAGATGGTTGGAGGGGTGTAATCATTTATATCAAAAGTTAATGTTTTGACATCAGAAGTTTCATCTTTATATCCTTCTGCCCAAATATTAATTGTATGCCTGCCTGGCGTTGATGGCATAGCGATATTTTCTGAAAAAGGGTATTGTGTTTGTGTTGTATTTGTTGGGACATAAGATAATGTTCCATCAGTTGTAGCTCCTCCATCAATGTTGTATTTTATTTGTATTGGTGTAGATGTCCAATCTGAATATGGGGATAGCATTGTACCTGATACATTTATAGAAGAACCAGGGTTAGACACTCCCAAATAAGATGAATTATATATATTTATTTGAGGTTGTGACTCCCTGCCATAGTCATAAACTTTCATACCAGATTCTATTTCATCTAATCTAACAAGTATTGAATAAGTTCTGGTTTCTCCTGGTGCAAGGTTTTTTTCGTTCCATTTATACATAACGTCTCCATAGCCTGACCAACTATATTCCTGTCCAGGAGTATAATTCATTGCAGGAATATTCATGTTTACCCTATTGTTTAAGTTATTTACGGTTGCACCAAAGCCATCTACGTCTGTAACTTCATCTGTATCCTGAAACAAGAAGGTTGCAACTTCGGCTCTACCTACACTTGTAGTAGTGGCTTGTTTAACGACTGTATATATCTTAAATCCTGTACCATTACTTAATAATTTAAAACTATTTGGCGTAGAGGTTGTGTCACTATGAAGCCAAGTACGTAATACATATTTAAATCCTGCGTTTGTAGGTACAGAGTTTGTATTTGTTAATGTTATTTCTTGTTTTAGATAACGGTTGTCGTATGGCGTAAGCGTTTCACTTACTTGTATTCCGTTTACAGGATTAAACTTTCGGGACACACCATAGTATGTCGGTCTTGAATAACTGTTATTCATTTGTGTTAATTGTTGGAAACTTCCGTTAACAGATATAAAAGGGTTTTCACCTATGGCAAAGTCTCCATTCCCACCAAATAATTCATGGCTATTTATACGTAGGTATAAACCACTACCATAACCATAAACAAATCCATCACCACCACTACCAGGGATAGTGTAGGTTGAACTTGTACCAGGCGAAGTTGTGGCGTATATCTCTAATGGTGTAAATATAAAACATATTAAAAATAATAATAGTAAATTGAACCTATTTTTAAGTTTTTTAAACACACATATCTCTCTCCTTTTTTTACGTTTTTCAAATACACTTACTGTATATCCATCTTAACACGCTCATTGACTATAGTCAACAAAATAGCTTTATATTCGACAAGAAATATCTGGAAATTAACTGATGATTTATTGTGAGAACAGGTGAATATAATAATATATAAAGTTTACAATACAACAACAGGTAATTATGATATTTTATTTTAGAAAGGGAATGACATTGATGAAAAAGAAAACTACAGACAAAAGAGAGACTTCAATACAAATACCACCAGAGCCAGAATTGGTGTTGACGGAAAAAGAGAAACTTATTAATGATTATACTGGGCATTTGATGGAAAAGTCAGAGCATGACTATATTACATGGTCAGATTTGAATGGTATCATTGATATTTTAAAAGATAAGTGGTATCCAAGTGATTGTGAAAGAGCCACAGATAATGAGAATAAATGTCTTTCACAAATAGGTCATTTATGTAATAAAAATGTCTGCGGAATATGCACTGAAACATAATCTTTAGGTTAAGGGGGGTAGGAGTACCTTCCTTTTTTATTGAACAAAGTAAGGCACTTTAGTTGTTTAAAATAGGTCAAATATACCGTAAAATAGGTTTATTAGGACAGTAGTTGTAATTAATAAGTCTAATCTATAGAATTTAATATAAATAAAGAGGAGATGTAAAACTTATGGATGATAGAAAAACCTCATTAGAGTTAGAGTGCGGTATCCTGAATGTAGTGCTATGGTTCTTTATATTAGGGAACATCGTAAATATAGCAGGATATTATGTATGGGAGAACATTAATCATAACAGTACAATAGTTGCTTTATGCTCTGGCATATTTGTAGCTATAATCACGGGAATACTTGCATTTCAAGAAAGAAATTATAAAAGTTCATATCTTGCATATTTAGCAATATCGTTTGTATGTTCGTATATACCATATTACTTAATAGTTAGGTATACTGGCGGAAGCTCTTTAAAGGCTTTTGCAATGAGTGGGTTGATATACAACATAATTGTTGGTGGAACGATAATACTTAATAAATGTGAAGCAAAAAAGACTATTACAGCAATCGTAGGTATAGTAGCAACACTTATAGTATTTGGACTTGTTGCCCTCGGTAAAAATTCTTCTTTGGTAACTGCTCTTCTTGGATATAATCCAGATACATTCGTCAGCGTTAAATGGGCAGACTTAATAAATATAATTGCCCTATACTACTTATGTATTTCAATTATTCAATATGTTGCTATATTTACAGTTAAAGATGACAGCAGGGCTTCTCGTATTCTGGTCATTTCTTTTGTAGCCATATTAGGAGTAACATTTGGCTTCTTCTTGGTAATAATATCTGAGGGCGGAGCTTTAGATTGTGGTGGAGACTGTTTAGGAGCAGACTGTGGTGGTTCATCGGGTGGAAGTGATGACAGAAGAAACCAAAACCTAAATCATCAATAAAAAACTAAGATTACTATTTCACTATAGTAGTCTTTTTTATTTAGTCTATTTAAAACGATATTTATTTTAAGTTAGTTGGTTGTATATAATATAGAAAATAATCATAAAAAAGGTATTTGTAAATAAATTCATCTAAAAGTTAGAGAATATAGAAAGGGCGGTTTTATGTTTTATATTATGAACCATAATAAACATGAATACACTGAGGAAGAAGTTCAAAAGGAATTAGCAATACCAGACAATAACACAAAATTTAAAATACATTGTACAGCAAGAGGAATTGAAGGAAGAATATTTGATACTCGAATATGTAAAGAAAACAACAGACAACATGAATATCTTATCTTCAATAAAAAGACTTTTGATGTAATGTGGCTTAATAATAATGGATATTGTGAATTTGATACTATCAATTAGTAAGTATTGCAAATTAAACAGGTCATATATTTTATTTAGGGGGAATGTATATGTTAAAAAGTATAAAAACAAATAAATGTCCTATCTGTGGATGTACAGATATAGTAGAGGAATATGTTGAAACGTCTGAAATTAGTAGAAGAGAAATAAAACAACATTGCAATGGAACAAGGTGGGAACATAGAAAATTTCTGTGTGGATATAAGGTTCAATATGAGCCGAATTTTTCAAGAGAAGTTGAGAGTAATAATTCAGAATGTAGTTACGACCCAGAAGTGATCGCTAAAAAGAAAAAAGAAAAAGAGGATAAAGAAAGACTTGTTGAGTTATTGAAAAAAAACAATATATCGCAAGAATTAATTGACAGGGTTGAAACACATTGTATGTATTAAGGTAGTATGAATTTAAAGGCACTTTTCTAAGTGCTTTTTTTATGTGTTCGTCTCATTTAGCATTATGGTAAGTCTCAATATTTATCAGGATTCCCAAAGTACATATATTTTGTTATACTTTAAATAGTTGGGAGTGATATTTTTATGTTGACTGATATAGAGTTAGAAGTAATGAAAAATTCAAGTGTATTATGTTTTAAAAAACTCTGTCACAGGATTGTTGATGTAATTGACTTTAAAGTGATGGAACGTGAAAATGGTGAATTTAGCTGTGTTCTTGAAGGAATTGTTGGTTCTGCGAGAAAAAGAAAGGTATATTCTTACGATTTGACACCTTCTCATAAAAAAGAGGGTCGTATGTTAGTAAGTAATATAAAAATAACAGAGGTACAGATATAAGAGCTACTATTTTTATAGTAGCTTTATTTTATATAATTAGATATAAAGAATGTGACACGTATAAAATATAGAAAGTGTTATAAAAACAGGTATTCTAATGAATTTTATTAAGGAAGGATGTTGATTTTATTATGAATAATATTAATGAGCTAACTGATGAAGAGAAGATGATAGTCATAGACTTCATATGCTGTTCTGTCGGAGAAGGTTTCATGGGCTATGGTGGATTACCCGATATAGCTGACCATGGATACAATAATGTAAACATTGAGGAGCAGTTAATTGTAATTGCATATAAGTTAGGCTTTACTCAAATTGATATTGACCTTCATCTTACTAAGTATGTCAATGTGGATTTTAAGGCTAATATAGCCTCTCCTGAGTTAAATAAGGAAGAGAAGGCTATTATAGTAGATTTCATATCTTGTGCTGTAGGAGAGGGCTATAAAGGTAAATACGATGAAAAATACGACACCAATAATATTAATGAAAAGTTAGCAACAATATCATATAAGTTAGGCTTTTTAAGGGACGATATTGGTATTTCAGAAGCTATTTGTGAAGAAACTTTTACAAAGAACGGAATTAGTGTTAAAAGGGGAGAGAAATGTTATTTTAGTGAAGGAAAAAATGATGTGTCTATAATTAATACTAAAAAAGAGTATTTAGAGATAACATTTGAAGAGGCTAAAAGGTATTTTCGCAACATAATGAAGGTAAAAAGAGATAATTAATTTAAAAAGGGGATTAAAAGATGAATATAATAACAAATTTTAATAGAGATTTTAAAATGAGTATACAATTCGCTAAGGGTTGGGATTATGCAATTAAACCAGGAGAGTGCTATAGAAATATCTATAACATTGTTACTGAGTGGGGATTAGATAATAATATACAAGTTGGTTACGGATACTGGGGAAACCCATCTATAAGTATGATAAGACATTGTTTCTTAATTAATAATAGTGAGGTTATAGACCCTACACTTGGAGAAACCAATAGAGAAGGGTGTTGTTATCATATATTTAAGGTATTTAACCAAGGTGAATATTATGATACATTTTATAACTTCTTAGAACAAAATCCAGATGGTGAGATATATGATAGTCTTATTGGTATGATACCAGAAGAGGCAGAGTATTGTAAGTATGCGATAGAAAATAAGGTTCGTATAGACAAATTGTCATACTTAACATACCTAAAGAGATATGACGCTGATAATAAAATAGTAGTAGCGGGTTCTGGGGGAGTTAATTAAATGGATAAAGTAGCAAATAACTTAATACAAATGAGAAAATCTAAATCTTTAAGCAAGGAACAACTATCAAAGGCTCTAAAGATACCTATATTAAATATAGATGATTATGAGAATTGCAAAAGAGAAGTACCTGCAAGCGTATTAATAAAATATGCAAAATACTTTAAAGTATCAATAGATACTATTTGTGGGATATTGGAAACACCAGAGATGGAACTTGCACGCATAAGGTCTGAAAAACAGGCTTTTGATAATCAACTTAGAGAACTTAATAGTACATTATTGAGTGCAGGAATGGACATATATAAACTCTCTGAAAAAGAGCTACATTCTGTTGTTTACTTATGTAAATTATCAAAGAAAGGTAGGTTTACAAAAGAACAATTTGAAGTAGTGACATCTTTGATGAAGATAGTTGGGTTATATGGTTTTGATAAAAAGAATATAGATGGACTTATTGAGGTATTAAATATTGGTGATTTCAATGTTAAAGAAGTCTTAAATAAAGATGAATTTTTAGAAGTTATACAAGATATAAGGGAAGTTGTTTAAGGAGGGCTGATAAGTGAAAGATATAGCAGTAAATATAATTGAAATGAGGAAAAATAGAAATTTATCAAAGGAAAAAATGTCTAAAGTATTACATATATCAATATTAGATATAGATGATTATGAAAACTGCAAAAAGGAAGTGCCTTTAAATATACTTATAAGATATTCTAACTATTTCAGTATACCGTTAGATACGATCTGTAAAAGTAAGATTATAAGTGAAGAAATAAAGAGAGAAAAGCAATGTAGGATTATCATGGAACTCTTTAAAAAGTTAAAGGTTGCAGGAATAGATGTTGAAAAATTATCAGATGTGGAAATGGAAAGACTAACTAATGTAATTATTTTTGTTGTTAAAAATAAATTCTCAAACGAACAAAATAGAGTTGTGTTTTCATTGATGAAAATAATAGGTAGGTGTAATTATGACAGAGACCATTTGGAGGGCGTTATAGAAATGTTAGATATTTTAGACATTGGGAGTAAATCCTTATTTACTAACAATAAATTATATGACATTATGAGAGACCTTCAAAAGATTATGGCGTGACTTAATAATTTTTATGCACAAAATAATAGTAAAGGTAGACATGTAAAGAGCTTGGAGTAAAATCTAAGCTTTTTTCTTATTTAACAGCACGATAGTTTATAATGCTTATATCAACATACATTAGAGAATTTGTTTCTCGAAATATAAATTGTATTTAGATTTTTCAACGATAAAATAATGCTTATCAAGATATAGTTTAACTATAAGCGTTGAAACAACTTAATTTAAAGTTTTCATTATAATTATTTATGTATATAATATAAAAACTATTTTAAAGCAGGTAATATTTTTTATATTTTTTATTTTAAGGAGATGTTGTTTATTATGGAAAAGTCATTTGAAAAGTTAATTAAGCGTTTAGGGTATGACGCAAGGAAAGATAAAAAAAGATACATAAACTATCTAAATACCAACGGGTATCATAACCCAAAAACTGTTGAAGAGTTAAAGAAAAGAATGGAAAACACACAATTACGTTGTGACCAGTATATTAATTTTTACACTAAGTATTGGACAATAATAAATGATGAAATTGCTCAAAACCAATATCATATGTGTAGAATAAATCACAACTTAGATAGTTTGATTGATTTTTTTGACGCTTTACATTTATATAAAGTGAAAGAGAAATTTTATGGCCATGTTTATGTGCTTAAAGATTTAAATTCAGGATTGTATAAATTGGGGATTACTGAGCTTGACCATATAGATAGAGTTATTGACCAGACCACTAATTTTCCTTATGAAATAGTGTTCTTAATAAAGACTAAAAACTTAAACTTAACTCACAAGTTTTTTAGGTATCTATATATGGATAAGGCTGTAAGAAACCCTTACTCATTTAGGGAAAAAAAGTTTAATAAAAAGAGTGGTAGCTTTTTTGAGTTTTCAGATAGCGACCTAAACTTATTGAGTTTTAATTCTCTACCAGGATTTATAAGAGAAGTATGTAGGATTGTGAAACCAATAAACAATTTAAACAAGGTAGCTTAATTAATAAGAAGGAAATTAATTTAAATAGGGAGGATTTTTTATAATGGAACTAATAAGATTAAAAGATAATTTTAAAGTAAGAGATATGGAGGATATGAAAAAATATTCAATATATACTAATGGTGCAGGATATTCAGACAGGTGTACTTTTATTAAATATAAAAATGATATTTTAATAGCAAACACATGGATAAATGAAGATATAAATGAGATTTCATTTAAAGAACCATGTGGAAACGAAAATGGCAACTATATATTTGATGAAGATGATAAAAATGAATATATCATTTTATCTTTAAAACCAGAATACATGGAATTAAACTTAGATGATATATACGAAATATACAGAGAAGAGTATAATGATACAGACTGGAAGAATATAAGGGTCATACTTATCGAAGCATACTTACTTGAATATACTAACGATGATTTAATTAAGTTGTTTGCTGAGAAAGATAAATACAAAAGAACACCGTACATTGATTAATAGAGGGTTAAAGAGGTATCGCAAGATACTTCTTTTTTTGTTAATGTTATGTATACATATTTTTCTTTCTATAATATAAAAACCTTAAATAAGTATATTTCAGGAGGAAAAGATGAAGAATAAGATAGATTTAAAACTACCTATTGCATTAGACCGATATATAGAACGCATTAAAAAATCAATAAAGCCTTATGTTGAAATAAAAGGGAGATTAGGAAGCACGCTTCCTTGGGAAAGTAAGTTCAGAGGCTTACCATACATGCCAATTGGCTTTGAATATCCAAAGGATAGCAAGGGAGAGCCTATGATATTATTGGCTCAAATAAACTATTCAGAAGTTCCACACATAGAACCATTTCCTGAAAAGGGAATACTTCAATTCTATATATGTAAAAATGATGATACATATGGACTTAACTGGAACAATCTTACGGAACAGAAGGACTTTAGGGTAATATATTTCCCTGATGTAGTAGAGGATATTTTTGAATTGGTATCAGACTTTAACTTCATTGAAAATATAGATGTAGATATGTTGCCAATACAAGAAGAAGTTAAATTGGAGTTTAACATTAAATATAGTCCTGTAACATCAGGAGATTTTCAATTTGATAAACTTATTGGCAAGAGCTTATTCAATATAATTGACGAAGCTTTAACTGATAGCAACAATGCAGAAGACGAAGATAAGCTATATGACACATTTAGCCTTGCGGGGCATAGAATGGGCGGATATGCTTTCTTTACTCAGTGCGACCCAAGAGAAGGCTCTCACGAAGACCATAAAACATTATTATTGCAGGTCGGTTCAGATAGTGATATTTATATTATGTGGGGAGATGTAGGAGTTGCTAACCTATTTATAAAGGAAAGTGATTTGAAGAGCTTAGACTTCTCAAATGTTCTTTATACATGGGACTGCTGTTAATTATAAAAAAAGAAGAGTATGTGTAATCATACTCTTTTCTTTAGGAGTTCAATTTTATTTAATTTCTATACTCCATGTTGGTTCAAATCCACTCATATAACCTTCTTTTATTAACCTTGCTATTTCGTGAAGTCTAACTGCTTCATCTTCTTCGTCTTCTTCAATAGTTATTGACCATGTTGGGTCAATACCACTGGTATAACCTTCTTCAACTAAATTTGCTATATAGATTAATTTATCATCATCCATTTTAAACAACTCACTTTCATTATTAAATTAAATAATATTTCCTATTGAATTTTTTAATAAAAATACCTTTCTTGTTTTGTTTTTTATATTATATACAACAGTTTGTTTAAAAATCAACAAAATCAACTTAGCAATTTATATAATAAATCACGTTGTCTTTTGAGTTGTAATAAACTTATTACACTTAATAATTTATTGATAAAAGCTATTGATTGTTTTGTACCTCTAAAGTAAACCCGTTGGTGTAATCATGCTCTTTTTTTATTTAGACGTATTGTCAGAAGATGTTGCTATACTTGATACAGGAGTGGACTTAGAAATATCTATGTCAGGCATTTTTACATCATCACCAAAAGCCTGTAAGTCCAAGTTTATAGCAATTGATATAGTTGTTTTGTCAACAATATCATATTTAATAACTGTATTCTTGATAGTATCATTACTAACTTTGCAGATTATATTATAATTTACTATCTTACTCTCGCTTGAAGCAGTAGCTAATTGAGTTCCAAGTTTAGCAGTTATTTCATCAGGCAATTTTATTTCATATGTGATATATCCATCTCCACTATCTTTTTTAGAGATATATTCATCTTTTAAGTTATCACTGTTTATTAAAGCTGACCCAGATAACATAGGTATAAGGTCAAAATTAGCAGTAGTTTCGCTACTATAAAGGCTCTTTTGTCCTTTATCATCAGCTAAATAGCTGTAGGATTTACTGTCTTTAAAATATGTTCCAGTAGCGTCTTTATCTGGATTATCTATGATATAAGCACTATTTGTTGATTTATCCACGCCAAATATAGCTACAGTGGAGCTATACTCTGAGGATTGTTGTTTTGTGGCACTATCTACCTCTGCTGTTGTCATCTCTACAGAATACTTATTTAAATAAGTCTTACTAAAAATACCTTTAAATTCATCCTTCAAAGAAACGTCCTTGTTTGTTGAAATTGGAGTTTCTGTTTTAGTTTCTGTTACCTTATTAGTAGAACCGCAACCAGAGAGCGTAACGGAAAGTAGCGTTATTGCTGTTAGTAAAAGAATAGTAAGTTTTTTATTTTTCATACGTTAATACCTCATTATTTCATTTTATTTTAAAAAGAAAAGCTACCACTTTTATGCGATAGCTTGATCTCACTATTTTTCAAGACTTTTTATATAGTTAATTCTTTCTTGGGTTACGATGATGTTTTGTGTGAAAGGATTTATTACGAAACCTTTGATACCATCTAATCCAGTTATTGTTAGAGAAGCCATATCGTTATATGAAGCTACAAGCGTTTCTTGGTGTGTTTCAGACCATTTTCTTAATTCGCTCATATCTGAAAATACAGGGAAGAACTTATCTCCATTTGGATTAATAACCAATGCAAAAGTCATTGTAGTCCCTTCTTGTATGGCGTTTCCATCAATTTTACCTTCTACACTCACAGGGCTAATGTAGTTAGCTCCTTTTATAGCATTTACCATTCTGAATTCTGTTTCCTGAGCAGGATTTTTCATATATCCTTCTATAGCGTTTATTAATTCTGGATTTTCTATAGGTCTACTTAAATCTATCATTTGTTTGCTCCTTTTATCTATATTAATATTTTTTATCCTATACTATATGAGATGAAATAATTCAATAAGTTTACCACCTCTTTAAGTTAAATTGTAGCACTTTTATTGACTGTAGTCAATGTATTAAATGTCGATGTTATAGTAACAAATTTTGTATATAATATAAAAAATATATAAATAGGTGTTTATAGAAGATAGTAAACTTTATTAAAGAAGGAGTGTATTTAAGCATGAATAAAAATTTGAATGAAACTCAATTAAAGGTAATTAGATTAATAGGTGATATAGGAATGGAG
>Ga0183101_1001588_pt1 | contig 20152 bp, 22 predicted proteins | sample Biomet3_FD_127790 | JGI IMG/M metagenome (GOLD analysis project Ga0183101, IMG submission 127790) | Microbial communities from bioreactor (seeded with sewage sludge) at LBNL, California, USA - Biofuel metagenome 3 | ecosystem: Engineered > Bioreactor > Anaerobic > Unclassified ...
TTTTATATTTGTTCCTTTAACGTAACACTTTTATTCTTATGCCTTTCGACATTTAATTTTTTATTATCCATATAATTACTATTTTATTTTTACATATTATATTTCCTTTATTTGTAACTGAACTACTGAGCATACACACTTTTTCTAGCGCTAATTGCTGATTTATCTCGTTTTGAACCTACAGTAAAAAAATGTATTTTCCACTAAAAACATATTGACATTTGTATATTTTGGTAGTATATTAACTATAGATGGAATTTAGTAAGAAATTTGTAAAATTATTTTTAAAGATATGTTGACTTTTAATGTCATATTTGCTATTATTTAATTATAATCTTGTCGAATTATGGAGTTGGAGGAGGAAATTAAAATGAAATCAACAGGTGTTGTAAGAAGAGTAGACGAATTAGGAAGAATAGTTATTCCTATAGAACTAAGAAGAACTTTGGATATTGCAGAAAAAGATGCTTTAGAGATATATGTAGATGGGGAACAAATTATATTAAAGAAATATGAACCAGCATGTATCTTCTGTGGTGATGCAAGAGATGTTGTAAATTATAGAGGAAAAAATATTTGTAAAAATTGCTTAAAAGAATTAAAAGAGGATAAATCAGTTCTATAATCTTATTTAAGATGTGATATTAAAATCTGTTTCCCCACATGAACTCATGTGGGTTTTTTCTTTATCTAATAACTAATTGTTATTTCAAAAAAGGCTTACAAGTTACATAGTAACTTGTAAGCCTTTTTCATTAAATAAATTTAACTAAATTCTATTTAATAGGGTTAATAAAATTAACAATTTTAGATTTCTATTTAACTCTTATTGCTCCACTATAATCAGATCTATCCTCTAATGAAGATATCTTAACTACATCACCAGTCCTAGGAGCATGAATGTAGCATTCATTACCTACATATATACCAACATGGCGTGCTGGAGAACCAAAAAAAACTAAATCTCCTGGTTGAAGTTGATCTCTTGATACATCAGTCCCTGCATTTTGCTGATCTGATGCAATTCTTGGTAACTGAACACCAAAATGAGCATAAACATAGCAAGTAAATCCTGAACAATCAAAAGTGCTTGGCCCATTTCCACCCCATTGATAAGGCGTTCCCAGAAAATTGGAGGCATATGCAACTATTGAATCTGATGAAGCTGGCGTTGAAGCTACTGAGCTTGCTCCCCTTGAAATCCTAGGTGCAGCTGATTTAATTTGTTGAACCTTATTCTCAGCAGATGTTACCAACTTTATAGCTGCAGTATCTGCTACAACTAATAACTTTTCTTTATCCTTTAAACTTGCTATTAGTTTAGTTTGATCTGCTTTGTCACTGTTAAGCTTGGCCAATTTTTTCTCATTATCAGCTTTTAGTGCTAAAAGCTGATTATTTTTATTGTTTAAATCCTGCTTTTTTTTAGAAATAGTATCTTTCTTATCACTTAAGTCACTAATTATTTTTTTATCAAAACCTGCTATCTTTTTTACAGTATCTACTCTTGAAATAAAATCATTTAAACCATCAGCCTGCAGTAATACACCTAAATAACTATCAATTCCATTTATGTACATAGCTCTCATTCTTTTATTAAATAAGTTCTGCTGGGATATTATGTTTTTTTCTGATTTTTCTAAATCAACCTGAGTCTGTTTTATGTCCTTACCTGTTTTTTCTATGCTATTTTTATCATTATCTATTTGTTTCATTACATCTATTATCTGATTGTCCAAATTTTCTACTTTTGTTTCTAATTCTTGTTTCTGATCTTTAACCTGTTTCAACGAAGTGGACTTACTTGTTGGTGCTGCTAAAGCATTTCCATTCAATGTAACCGCTAAAACTAATGCAATGATAGCTGATACTGCTTTTCTATTCAATGCCCTTACCCCCTAAATTAAAATCACCCTCAAGTGACTATGAATTATATTTAATGTTGATTTAAATACATACAAATTACATATTCACCAAATAAATGATAAATATTTTAACATACAATAAAATTATGTATTTTAATTATAACATCAAAATACATAAAACCCAATGTTAATATGCTAATTTTTTCAAAATTATAATTCAATGGAATACTTATATATTTCTGACTTAGCTAACTTTCTATCCTTAGCTACTTTTTTAACTGCATCTTTTTTATTAAAACCTTCATCTATGTAAGATTTAATATGCTCCTGAATAGTTAGCTCTTCCCATCTTGATCTTTCTTCATTAATTATATCTTCTTCTCTTCTTCCTTCTATTACAAGAACAAATTCGCCTTTTATATTCTTTTCTGCATAATATATTAATGCTTCTTCAAGAGTAAATCTTAATATTTCTTCATGTAATTTAGTAAGTTCCCTACAAATAGATATCTTACGATTACCCAAGTTATCTTTTAAGAAACTTAATGTCTCCCTAAGCCTATGTGGTGCTTCATAGAAAATTAAAGTTTCTTTTCTATCTTTTAATTCCTCTATTACAGGTTTCCTATCTTTATTTTCTCTAGGTAAAAATCCTCTAAATATAAACTTAGTAGTATCCATACCTGAATATACTAAAGCAGTAGTTACTGCTGTTGCTCCTGTTAATACTTCAAAATCTATGTTCTCTTCTATACATTTTGATACTATTACACTTCCTGGATCAGATATACCGGGAGTTCCTGCATCACTTACTAATGCTATATTTTTTCCTTCCTTGAGTTTTTCTATTAAATTTTCACTTTTCCCCTGTTCATTATGTTGGTGATAACTTATTAAAGATTTTTTTATTTTAAAGTGATTTAATAATTTAATGCTTTGTCTCGTATCCTCTGCAGCAATTATATCAACTGACTCTAATACTTCTAATGCCCTTAGTGTTATATCTCTTAAATTACCTATTGGTGTAGGTACTAAATAAAGTTTACCATTACTCATAATTTTAATCCTCCAGTTTTTATTTATCCTATAACTAACTGTCACTAAGTTCCTTGATTCGTTTCACCTTATCTACCGTATATCTTATTAATTTCATCTGTATAACTACCATCAAGATTATAAACATAAAGAGGCGCTTCCCATTTTAGAAAGGTACCACCATTGTTCTGACCTTCAATTAAAACCATATTAGGTGCCTTCTCAGTATTAGGTTGAATCATTTTTATAAGTTTAGGTTCAATTCTATGTTCCCTCATAGTACATATAATATCTGCTAACCTATCTGGTCTATGTATCATGTAGATCCTACCATTATCCTTTAAGACAGCTTTCGCCCCTTTAATTACATCATTTAATGTACAACATATTTCATGTCTAGCAATTGCATTTTTATCATTAAGATTTATAATTCCTGAGTTTTTTAGCTTGTATGGAGGATTTACAGTTACCACATCTACCTTATCTAATGTTCGAAGAAATTGCAAATCCTTAAGATCCTTATTTATAAAGTCTATTTTATCTTCTAGCTTATTAAATGATATAGATTTTTTCGCCATATCTACCATTTCATCTTGTATCTCTATTCCTATAATATGAGAAGCCTCTGTTTTTCCTGCCAATATGAAAGGAATTATTCCTGTACCACTACATAAATCTATAACTCTTGCTCCTCTTCTTATTTTTGAAAAGTTGGCAAGAAGTACTGCATCTACTCCAAATCTAAATGCATCTTTTTTTTGTATAACACAGATTCCTTTTAATTGCAAATCATCTAATGTCTCATCGCTTCTCAGAAAATCCTTCTCCATAAATAACATCCTCACTTTTCTTTAAATTCTAATATGCTCATCTGATTCAAGTTTCACTTCATGTATTTATAATTATTATTTATGTATTTATAATTGTCAAATTTAAATATAAAAAACTACTTCTTTTAATATAACATAAGAAGTAGTTTTTACTTAAATTTATTCGATGACTAGCTGCTCTAATACTCACATCTGATTCAAGTTTCACTTCATCCTCTGCTAAAACCCTTCCAATTTGAGCAGCTTGAGCCCTGAATAGTTCTTAAATTATAAAATCCATCTTCACAGGAACATTGTCCCTCATGGCTTTTACTTTCAATAATCATAAAATCTACATCTCTTTTGCTTTTCCAATATATACAGGTTGCACAAACTTTCTCTTTTTTCGTCCACAAACTCATACATAAACCCTCCCATATATTTTAAAATTTTATTACTTTTTAATATATGAGAGTTCACATCTTTAAATTACAATAAATTAAGCCTTAAGATAAGCTAATCTTAAGGCTTAATTTTACTTTTTTTCGTTACTAATCAGATTTTCTCCTATTGGCTTATCCCCTATTTTATTATTCTCTATTTTATTAAATTTGCTATTTACTATAATAATATCAACCCTTCTGTTTCTAGCTCTTCCTTCTTCTGTTGAGTTATCTAATATTGGTCTATATTCACCATATCCTACTGCTGAAAGTTTCTGTGGCTGTATACCACTATTAGCAATTAAGAATTCAGTAACATTAGCAGCTCTGGCTGAAGACAATTGCCAATTTGATGAAAATTGTCCATTGCTTATAGGCACATTGTCCGTATGTCCCTCTATTCTCATATAGTTACCAAGCTGATTTAAAATTTTTCCTATTTCTATAAGTTTCTTTTGTGGTTCAGTCTTTATCTCAGCTCTACCTGAATCAAAAAATAAGGTGTCATTAATACTTACAACAAGTCCTCTTTCATCTATTTGAGTACTTACACTTTCTTTCATCCCATTTTTTTCAAGATACTTATCAACTTGACCTTTTAATTGTTCTAGTTTCGATTGCTCACTTTCAGCTTCTATCTCAGTATTCACCGGCTTGCTCTTTTCTGCTATACTTACAGCATCCTCATTTCCAACAATGGACTTTCCTCCACCCATAGCAACTTTCATCGATTGAGAGAGTTGTTTAAATTTCGTCTGATCTACACTGCTCATGGCAAACATTACAACAAAAAGTATCATAAGTAAAGTCATAAAATCTGAGTAACTAAGCAACCATCTTTCATGATTTGCGTGTTCTTCTTGCTTTCTTTTCTTCATACCTCAGCTTTACCATCCATTCCTTCGAATTTTAATAACTCTTGTTTATTTAAAAATCCCTTTAACTTTTCTGCTATAGTATTAGGATTTATTCCTTCTTGTATATATAATATTCCTTCAATTATAAGAGACTTTTCTGAAAATTCTTTTTCATCTAATGCCTTTAATCTAGTAGCTAGTGGTAAAAATAAAAGATTTGCAGATGCAAGCCCGTATAATGTGGCTAGAAACCCAGATGCAATTTTAGGACCTAATGTATTTGGATCTGATAAATCAGCTAAAATATGAACTAGTCCCATTACTGTACCTATGATACCTAATGTAGGTGCGAATCCACCAGCTTGTTCAAAAATCGCCGCTCCTTTTCTATGTCTATCAGAGGTAGACTCTAATTCTAATTCTAAAATACTTCTAACTGCTTGAGGATCTACACCATCTACTACTAATTGAAGTCCCTTTTTAATAAAAGCATCTAAATTAGGATCGGTAGAAATTTCTCCTTCAAGGCTCAATAATCCATTCTTTCTAGTTTTATAAGATACATCTTTAAAATATGCTACGAGCCCTGGCAAATCAATTTTCTTAGGATTTATAACTACTTTTACTATTCCTGGTAATCTTTTTAAAATTTCTAGTGGAAATGTAACTCCAACTGCTCCCGCTGTTCCACCAAATACTATTACAGCTGGCGCAATTAAGAAAAGAGCACTTAATACACCTTTCTCTATTATAAACCCTGCGACAATAGACCCAAATCCAACTATAATGAAAACAATAACAGATATATCCATAATATTCCTCCGCTCACTAAAATCTTATTTCAATTAACAGCAAAAAACTTTTGCTTCTACATAAATATTCGTGCAAAAACACTTAATCTTTATATAATCTTACATACTTATATTATATTCTTATTTATTAAATTTCTCATTCTTAAAAGTTAAATAATTATAATGCCTTATTAAATTTTTATTATAAATAAAAAGACTGCCAAATGGCAGCCTCTTTGGTGTTAATTATTCTTGAACTGGTGCTCCTACTGGGCAAACGTTAGCACAGTTTCCACAGTCGATACATGTATCTGCAGTTATAACAAATACAGAATCTCCTTGGCTTATAGCGTCAACTGGGCATTCTGATGCACATGCTCCGCAGCTTACGCAATCTTCATTAATTTTATATGCCATATGTAACACCTCCTTATAAATTTGGATGACAAGCATCTGATTTATATTTTACCACGTTTACATGAATTTTAAAAGCTAATTTTAAATTACCGTATAACCCAAATCTTCTAGAGACTGGATTAAGTTGTCATCGGTAATAAAGTAATCATCATAGACTATATTCACTTCTCTTTTCTCTTTATTTATTTGACAAGCTACTACTCCTTCATTACTTGAAATTGCTTTTCTTATTTTATTAACATCATCGGAAGTGTTCATATTACAAACTTTTAATACGGATTTCATATTTTACCTCCTTAGTCTTCCTTAAATAACTGCTTAATTATATCTGCATCTTCTGCACCTTCAGTTTCCACATCAATTTTAATTTCATCCTCGCTGATACTGCCTTCAAAGCCTCCGGAAACTAGTTCTATTTCCTCTATTAATATTTCTTCTATTACTTCTTCTCCCTCTTGGGTTTTTATCTTAACTTTTACACTTTCCTTTACTACAGAATTAGAAACTACTATCCCTCTTCCATAAGGAGTTTCCACAATAGAGTCCACCTTTGGTAGTTCCTTTCTAATCTTCTCATATGTTTCTTGTTCATAATTCAAACAACACATAAGTCTTCCACATATTCCTGAAATTTTAGTAGGATTTAAAGATAAATTTTGCTCTTTTGCCATTTTTATTGAAACAGGTGCAAAGTCTCCTAAAAATGTGGAACAACAAAGTGTTCTTCCACAAGGGCCAAGTCCACCAATCATTTTTGCCTCATCTCTTACACCTATTTGTCTCAATTCAATTCTTGTTCTAAAAATAGCCGCTAAATCCTTTACTAACTCTCTAAAGTCTACTCTTCCATCTGCTGTAAAATAAAATATAACTTTATTATTATCAAATGTGTATTCCACATCTATAAGTTTCATTCTTAAATTATGCTGCTTAATTTTTTCTAAACATATATCAAAGGCTTCTTTTTCTTTATCCTTATTTTCTGTATGTTTTTTTATATCTTCTTCTGTAGCTGCTCTTATTACGCTTTTAAGAGGAGAAACTATTTCAGTTTCGTCTATTTGTTTAGGCGCTATAACACATTCTCCAAATTCCACTCCTCTTGCAGTTTCTACTATTACGTTATCATCCTTTTTTATAACTAATTCGTCCGGCGAAAAATAATATATTTTACCAGCTTTTTTAAAACGAACACCTACAACTGTTACCATACTATACCTCCTGAATTTTCACCAACATAGAATCGAAAACTAGTGTTGTATTAACATTTCTTTCTAGTTTACTTCTAGTGTCTTTAATAATATTAATAATACCATTTAGCTTATTAAATGAAAACATTTCAGCTATATCTTTTATCTCATTAATTTTATCTATATTTATTATTAATTCCTTGTTGCCGGTTTCCTTATATATTAGTGTATCCCTTATATATGAAAGAAAGTAAGTTAAAACTTCCTGCCACTCACTTTTATACTTTAGTAAAAAATCTGTGTATACTAGCGTTTTATCTAGTCTTTCTTCACAGGTACTTTTTAATATATCTATTACAGTATCTCTAATCTCCATCAGTGATTTGTCTTCTATAAATCTTTCTGACCTACCTGGAATTCCATCACTAAATGCACTAACAGCTTTTACTTCATCTTCCGATAGACTTTGAAATTTATTATTTAAAAACCTTAACATTTCTTCTTCTTTTAATCTATTAAGCTTATATACTTGGCATCTTGATTTTATAGTGTCTAAGATATTTTCTAGTTTTTCACACAGCAATATAATAAAAATACCCTTTGGAGGCTCTTCTATTGTTTTTAAAAAAGCATTTTGAGCAGCTTCTGTCATTTTATCTGCCCTATATAGTATTATTACCTTTTTATCCCCTTCATAAGGCTTTTTAGTAGTTTCCTGTATTATACTTTTTATTTCATCAATTCCTATAGATTTTTTATCTTTTAACATTTTAAATTCCACTATATCCACATATTGCTTTTCTTTATCCTTACCTAAAAGTCTTTTTGCAGTCTCCTTTGCAATAAGACTTTTTCCTATACCATCTTCACCGGTAATAATATGGGCATGAGAAAATCTTCCTACATTTATTGAGTTAACTATTTGGCTCTTTATAGTATCATGCCCTATTATGGTGTTAAAACCCAATTATAAACCCCTCCAATTAAATTTTTATAAATTTGTCTACATCAACTACAAATACAGTTGCTCCCCCAATTTCTACTTCCACTGGATAGGGTACATAAACACCAGTTGAACCAGCTATCGGTGTAGGTGTAGTTACAACTTGATCTCTTGTTTTGCAAATCTCCTCTATTTGAGATAAAGCCTTGTCTACTTTTTCCTTTTCTACCCCTATCATAAGTGTAGTATTACCAGCCTTTAAGAATCCCCCTGTAGTAGCCAGCTTTGTAACTCTAAATCCTGATTCTGTTAAAAGATCAATTAAATCTACAGCATCATCATCCTGGACAATTGCTATTATTAATTTCATATAACTCACTCCCTTTTTTATTTTACCCCATTATATAAACTTTACCTTTAATATACTAATGCTTATAAATTTTTCTTAAATTAATTTTATCATATTTCATGTCTATTTTATTGTTTGTATATAAGTTTGTTACAATATTTTATATTTATAGTATAGAATGAACTACAATTCTGTCAATTAAAAGTTAATCCTTACATATATCGCATACCATTGTAACAAAATTCCACAAAGATAAACCTATTTACTCTATTTTTAATCAGTATCATTTCAAATTAATGCTAATATGTCTGATTTAATATTGCTAATACATTCTATTAAATTGCAGTTAATATAGAACCTTTCAATACCACAAGAATTTAATTTATCCATAGTAAAATCATTATTATCTGCTAGAAATCTTCTACACAATTCATCGTAATTTGGGTTTTCTTGCTCTCTTTCTCTTTTTAATGCCCTTTCTAGCCTAACTCCATCATCTACTGTAATATAAAATGGAAATACATTTTCTTGCCCAAAATATATTTTAAGATTTTTATATGCTTCTAACGTAACTATTAATAAATAATTATGCCTATTCAAATCAATTTGTCCGTCATCTAAAGTACAATAATACCACTTACCATTAACTGTATCATATTCTCTCTGTTCTATTACTTTTCCTTTATCTTTATATTCTTCTAATATCTCTTCATTGATAAAATAATATTCTATTCCATCAGTTTCATTGAATCTTTTAGGTCTTGTAGTATAGGATACAACTGGCTTTAATTTTAAATCTTTATCTTCCTTTAACTCTTTGAATACCGTATCCTTTCCCGAACTACTTTTTCCCATTAAGCAAAATATTTTACCCATCTTTCCTCCAATCCGCAAATAGAACATATTTAATACTTAAGCTTTAATCTGTTTTCAAATAACCTATTTTACTACCTCTACTTGATTATCTTTTATACCTAGTATATCTACTCCATTATTTTTACAATAAAAAATAGTATCTAAACAATTTTTATCTATTACTTCACCCATTGTTAAAACCGGAACCCCAGGTGGATAAGGTACAATATTTACCGCACTTATTCTCCCTAAAGATTCTTTTAACCTTACATATTCTTTTTCTTTTTCCATGACCACGTAAGGTAAAAGTTCTATTTTAGGTATATCAAAGTTAATTAAATTTATATCTTTATCTTTATCTTTTAATTCATCTAAATTACACATTTTTAGAACTTGATATAATTTTTTAAATTCTTCTTCTTCATTAAATGGCGAAAAAATCAGCACTACATTAGAATTATCACTCATTTCCGCTTGTATTCCATACTTTTTTAGATATTTTAAGAGCAAATGACCACTATGTCCCTTTTTTAAGTTTATTACATATCTGGTAATATCTATATCTATAATAGTGTCTATACCATATGTAATATCATTTATTTGTCTATTCTTATTAATATCTCTATTAAAAGTTTTTATATCTTCTTTACCAAGTATATGTATACCCTCTATCTCATTTATTTTATCTCTGTAATAACTAGAAATATTTAAAAGACAGCCATACTTTTCATTGCCATACTTATCCATGTAAAATCGGGCGTAATCCATAGAACATAAAAAAAGATAAGAAGGACTTGTACTTAAAAATGCACTTACGTAAAAATCAGTTTTTTTAATATCTTGTCCACTATTTATATGTAAGTAGGAAGTTTGAGTTAAACTTGGAAGAGTCTTATGGGTGCTAGTAACTATCATATCCGCTCCTAGCCTTACAGCACTTTCCGGTAGGTTTTTATGTATTCCAAAATGGGAACCATGTGCAGAATCCACTAGTATCTTCATTCCATACTTTCTTCCTTTTTCTATTATGTATTTTAAATTTCCGCATATTCCATAGTAATTAGGATATGTGACGATTATTCCTTTTGCATCTTTATTGTTATCTAAAACCTGCAAAAAATGCTCCAAATCTATAGATAAAGGAGCATTTAATATCTCACTTATTATATTTTTTACGTATACAGGTTTTAATTTTCTCATTATTATAGCATTAAAAATAGATCTATGACAGTTTCTTTCTACTATTACTTTATCACCTTCATTAAAACTACTAAATATCATAGCTAAGTTTCCAGAAGTACTGCCGTTAACTAAAAAATAAGATTTTTCGCTCCCGTAAAAATGACTCAAAAGATTCTGTGCTTCTTTTATTATACCTTCTGAATTATGAAGATTATCTAATCCATCAACTTCAGTAACATCGCACTTTAAAAAATTTTCTATAAACTCCTTACCAATTGGAGTATTAATAAAACCTCTTCCCCCTTTATGCCCCGGCATACAAAAGGATATATTTTCTTCTTTCACGTATTTTAAAATACCTTCTAAAATCGGTAACTCTGACAATTTATCGCCTCTCCTTTTATAATATGTTGAACTATACTTTTTCTTATGCATTCTTTATAATAGGTATAAAAATCTGTATCTAATTCTAAATGAATTAACCTTTTTTCACAACATGTACATATTCCTCTACCATGTATTATTATACCATTATTTAGAGGCCTCCCACATACAATACAACTCTGTTTTTTCATTTTATATCCCCCTTACTTATTGTTAATATCTTAAATTATTGCCTCTCATAATATATAATATTCATCAACATCCATAAATTTATTTTGTCCACATAAATAAATTGACCTCAATACGATAACTTTTAATTATCATATTGAGGTTATAATTAAGATAAAAATTTAACATGACTAACTTGGCGTAAGTCATGCATTCGCAGCTCTAAAATTCAGATGGGGTAAAAGAATCCCCATCTGAATTTTAGAGCTTGCTTCAATCACCTATTGTAACGAGTGTACCATATGGAATATTATCTTGAATCCATTTTGCATCGTCCTTAGGAAGTCTAATACATCCATGAGAAGCTTTAGAACCAAGTTTGTCATATTCCGATTGTATAGGGTATCCATTTAAATCATAAATAGCACTGTGGAAAAGATAGTTGTTGTTAATTCTTGTCCAAAAATAACAGATAGAACTATCAGAAGCATAAAAAAACTCTCCCTTGCTCCCTGTTAAAAACCTTCCAGAAGGTGTTGGAGTCTCATCTTTTCCTGTAGAACAAATAATTTCCTTAACAATTGTTTGTCCATTAAAAATATATACTCTTTGCTTACTTTTGTTTACATATATATTATAAGGTCCTGTGGGAGTTACAGTTTTAACCATTGGCTTTGGTACATATCCTCTTACATTATTTCCAGTATCATAATCTAGCGTTTCAACGTAATAATAATCACCATTACCCTCTAAAACTTTAACCTCGGAAAGACTTCCGTATGCTGAACCTACTACTGCTGAAGAGGAATTTGCATATTGTCTTATATTGACTTTTGTAGTTTCGTCAGCATTTATTACACCAAAGGAATTAGTCCATGGTGGCGGTTGAACTCCTTGAGGTTTAGGCGGTTCTGGTGGCTTTTCTTCAAGCCCTACTAAGTAAAGAGCTTTTAAAGAAACCGCACCTTCAGACCCTAGAACATAAGTATTTTTAGAAGAAGCTAGTATTTGTTTAATATTATTTTGCTCCGTTTCATTTATACCTTCACTGGTTAAAACTAAAGGTGCTTTGTTTTTTTGTGCTAATGCAGAACCTGAAAGAGAATCTGGAAAGTTAACTGCTGAAGCTAAATAAACATTGCTTAAATCTAATACATCCATAAATCTATTTATTACGGCCATATTAGTGCTATATCTATCCTGACCAAATATCCTCTCTGAATTTTTAAACTGTGATTTTACACCCTCACTTATTGCACCTTCCGAACCAATAACATAAGCATATGTATAATTTTTATCTTTTAATGAATTTTTAACTACATCAGGTACAACTTCTTTATTTACAAGTATAATTGGCATGTCCATTATTGCTGCAATAGGAGCAATCGATAATGCATCTGGATAATTTTCTCCTGAGACTACAACTATTCTATCTTTTATCCCCACATAATCGGCAACAAGCATAGCAGTTTCATATCTATTTTCTCCACCTATACGTTCACTTTTTATCCCCATGCCATTTAAGCTCTCTTCTACATTCTTAGATATGGACTTGCCAATTATAAATACTTTTGAAACTTCAGAACTCTTAATCAGCTCAGCCGCTCTTTCATCTAACTTTTCCTCTGTAGTAAGTATTATTGGAGCATTATATTTCTTTGAAAGCGGACATGCACAAAGAGCATCTGGATAATTTTGCCCTGATACTAGTATTGCATATTCAGATTTATCACTAAAATTTTGTGATATTTTTATGGATGTTTCATACCTATCATTACCACCATATCTTTGATATTTTCCTTGTGCATAAACCGTTGAAGTAGTGCTAATAATAAATAAAAGTAAAAGTAAAATTTTAAAGTTGTTTTTTAATACAGCTTTATACTTTATAATAATCACTCCCTATTAATAGAATTTTAATTATATGAACGTTTATTTTTAGTATGTATAATTTATGAGGTACATAATTTATTTTAAATTAATTTCAAAAAATTTACAACTAATTTATGTAATTTATTCTATTTTTTTATCATAAACCCATCGGAGGTATATATATGAAACAAGAATTAACAACTCACTTAAGTTTAATAAAGGACGACATAATAAATCTTTCAAAATACCTTTATGAAAACCCTGAAGAGAGCTTTCATGAATACAAAGCCCATGATTATATAATAAATATGTTAAAAAGTCATAATTTTGAGGTTATAGAACATTATTTAGACATACCTACTGCCTTTTATGCTCAGTACGGCTCTGGTCATCCTAAGATATGCTATATATGCGAATATGACGCAGTAAAGGACTTGGGTCACATTGTAGGTCATAATTTAATATCCTCTATGTCATTAGGTGCTGCCATATCTTTATCTAAGATTATTCCCAAATCAGGTGGCAGCGTTATAGTTATTGGCTGTCCTGGCGAATTTTTGGGTAGTTCTAAAGTTACAATGACAAAACAGGGAACTTTCAACGATATAGATGTAGTTTTAATGGCTCATCCAGATACAGTTACAGCTGAAAGTGGGAATTCTATGGCCGTAGTCCCAATTAGAATAACCTATAAAAGTAAGCAAGGTTTTACCTATAGAAGGTCAAAAGGCTATTCTGCACTAGATGCATGCCTTTTTACTTTTAATACATTAAACTTACTTGAAAAGGGCTTTGATGATGACTCTACTATAGATGGAGTAATATTAAAAGGTGGGGATTCTCCATATCTCTTACCTTCTGAAACAGAGTCAAAGTTTTATATTCGATCTTCTAAAATGTGTATTGCTTGTGAAATAGAAAAAAAAATACGAGAACTGGTTAAAACTACAAGTTACATAATGAATGTTGAATCGGAAATATGTTTATATGAACTCCCTTATGATGAACTTATTCCGAATAGTGTTTTATCAAGGGTTTTTTGTCATAATTTGAAAGAATGTGGTGTAATAGATGTTGAACCTCCTAAAAATACTAATTCTGCCTTAAGCCTTGGTACAGTAAGTCAAATAGTACCTTGCATACATCCATATATATGTATTACAGAGGATAAAAATTTGCAGTATTCATCTGCTGAATTTGCGATGGCCACCTTATCCTATTTTGCTCAAGATAGAGTTATAAAAGCAGCTCAAGCTCTTGCATTAACAGGTTTTGATTTATTAGATAATAAATCTTTACTGAAGCAAATAAAAACTGAGTTTTCTAATAAAAAAGGGACTATTTAATTAGTCTCTTTTTTATTGGAAATTATAATTATCATAAGCTATAATATACTTATGATGAAAGAGAAACTTTACATAGGAGGCATATATGATTTCAATTTATAAAACATTAGATGAAACAGGTACACTACAAGCGATAGATTCTATAGAACCAGGCTGCTGGATAAATATTGTAGCCCCTTCAGATGAAGATATATTTTTAATATCAAAAAAAACTGGAGTTTCTCTAGAGTTCTTAAAATCTGCATTAGATGAGGAAGAAACTTCCCGTATAGATATGGAAGATAATAATTTATTAGTAATTGTTGATATACCTTTCACTGAAATGGAGGATAACTCTTTAACTTATGACTCATACCCTCTAGCAATTATTCATACAGAATCAACTATAATAACAGTATGTTTAAAAAACAGTAAAATTCTTACGGACTTTATAGATAGAAAGATAAAATCATTTTTTACATTTAAACGCTCTAGATTTATTCTTCAAATACTTTACAGGATAGCTAGTTATTACTTAATTTACCTAAGGCAAATAGATAAAAAAAGTGCAATGATAGAACAAAGGCTTCATAAATCTATGAAAAATAAAGAATTAATACGACTTTTATCTTTAGAAAAATCCCTTGTTTATTTTTCAACATCACTTAAAGCTAATGAAATTACATTAGAGAAGATGTTAAAATTAGAAATTCTACAAAAATACCCCGAAGATCAAGATATACTTGAAGACGTAATTATTGAAAATAAACAGGCTATAGAAATGGCTAATATATATAGTAATGTATTAAGTGGAACCATGGACTTTTTCGCTTCCATAATATCAAATAATTTAAATATCGTTATGAAATGGTTAGCATCTGCTACTATTGTTATGTCAATACCAAATATGGTATTTGGGGCATTTGGTATGAATCTTCAAGGAATTCCTTTTGCTAGCCACTATTTAGGTTTTTGGAATGCTTGTGGTGTAGCGGGAGTTCTTTGTTTAATATCAATTATTATATTACGTAAAAAGGGATTATTCTAATAATTAATTATAAGGATGTGATAAATTGATAGCTAGTAGATTGAAAAAAGGTGATACAATCGGTCTTATATCTCCAGCAGGTCCTGAAAATCCTGATAAGATAAAAGAAAGCATAAAATTTCTAAAATCTCTAGGCTTCAATATTAAAGAAGGAAAACATATATACGACAAGCTAGGATATCTTGCTGGAAATGATGAAGATAGAGCTGAAGATTTTATTAATATGTTTTTAGATTCAGATGTCGATATGATATTATGTGTACGAGGAGGATATGGAACCATGCGTATTCTTCCTCTCATCGACTTTAATATTGTAAAGCTAAACCCTAAAATATTTGCAGGTTTTAGTGATATAACTACATTCCTAAATAATATAGCTCTTAAATGCAATCTAGTAACATTTCATTCACCTATGTGTAATTCTAACTTTTTAGATAAATATACATTAAAAAGCTTTTTGGATACTCTTATGGTTGGATATAACCCATTTACAATAAAAAATCCTGAAGGTATTTCTATGCAAGGCTTTTCTGAAACCTCACCTATTGGGCAACTAATAGGTGGTAATTTATCTTTGATATGCAGTACTATTGGAACACCTTTCGAAATAGACACTAAAGATAAAATTTTGTTCATTGAAGAGGTTGCTGAAGAGCCTTATAAAATTGATAGAATGCTTACCCATCTACTTTTATGTGGTAAATTACAGAGCTGTTCAGGTATTATTCTTGGACAATTTACAAAATGTGAACTTCCTCATTATGAAAGAAGTTTAACATTAGAGCAAGTAATTAAAGATAGGATTTTAAGCTTAAATAAGCCTACATTAGTTAATCTCCAATCAGGGCATTCTTATCCCAAAATAACCTTACCCATTGGTGCAAAAGTTAAGATAGACTGCAAAAATAAAATAATACAAGTTTTGGAACCTGTGGTGTATTAATCAGAAAAACAATTGACTAAATCCACTATTATCTATATGATATATTCATGGACACAGTACACTATTGTTTTGAAAAATAAGGGGGATAACAAAACATGAATAATAAATTAGATGCCATTTCTGAAATTAGAAGTTTCAATCGTTTTTATACAAATGTGTTAGGACTGCTTGATCAATACATTTTAGACAGTGGCTATTCTTTAACAGAGGTAAGAGTTTTGCTTGAAATTAGCAACGTGAATCATTGTACAGCGAATGCTTTAGTCAATCAATTGGAAATTGACCGCAGCTATATGAGCAGAATAATAAAACGTCTGGAAAAGGATGAGCTAATCACTAAGGTTCAATCTGAGCAAGATAATCGTGTGAATTTTATCACGGTTACCGAAAAAGGTGCACATACCATAGATGTGCTTAACAAAAAATCAGATGAACAAATTGCAAGTCTTATTCAACATTTAAGTCCAAATGAGGTATGCAAGGTCTTAGATGCCATGAAAATTATAAAGAATAAAATTCCAGAAATAATTAACCCAATTACCATTCGTAGTTTTGTAACAGATGATATTGATTATGTTATTTCTCGTCATCGAATTTTTTATCAAGATGAATATGGTTTGTCTTCTGTTTTTAGTGACTATGTTGATAAGGGTGTTCATCATTTTGCCCAGCATTTCGACGGAAGCAAGGAATGTATGCTGATACCGGAAATAGACGGTCATCCTATCGGAAGTATTGCAATCGCTAAAGTAGATGATAAAATTGCTCAACTAAGATATTTTCTTCTTGAACCAGAAGCAAGAGGAAAAGGATTAGGTCATAAACTTGTAGATATGGCATTGATGTTTTGCCATGATAAAGGCTATACGCATATTTTTCTTGAAACAATAAGCTCACTAAAAACAGCAAGACACATCTATAAAAGCAAAGGTTTTAAAATAACCCATACTCACAAAAATCCAGAGTGGGGAAAAGATATTTTGGAGGAACGTTGGGATTTGGATTTATAATTATAAAGAAATGAATATAAAAGAAAAAAGCAGTCTAACCATTGATTAGACTACTTTTTTACTGTATGGAGGCGCCACCCAGATTTGAACTGGGGAATAGAGGTTTTGCAGACCTCTGCCTTACCACTTGGCTATAGCGCCATACTATGCTTTCTTAACGCTCTTACATAATATCATTTTTATAAATCCTTGTCAATAGTTATTGTCCAATATTACTCACATTAAATTCCTTGCATTAAATTTAATGTAAAAATTATGGTATAATACATATTAAGAGGTGATATTATGGATTATAAAGACCTTAAATCCATTATAAATTCTAGTACTAATATTGTATTTTTTGGTGGTGCAGGAGTATCTACAGAATCTTCAATTCCAGACTTCAGATCAGAAGCTGGTCTGTATAAAACAAAAGGTAATTTTTCCTATCCACCGGAAGTTATGTTGAGCCATAGCTTTTTTTTATCCCATACTGAGGACTTCTTTGATTTTTACAAAACAAAAATGATATATAGAAACGCAAAGCCTAATGCAGCCCATTATGCTTTAGCTGAATTAGAAAAGAGAGATAAATTAAAAGCTGTAATAACACAGAATATTGATGGGTTACATCAACTGGCAGACTCAAAAAATGTCCTTGAGTTACATGGATCTATACATAGAAATTATTGTATGAAATGTGGTAAAAGCTTCGACCTTGATTATGTAGTAAGTAGTAAAACTATAATACCTAAATGTGATATATGTAATGGAACTATAAAGCCAGACGTTGTACTCTATGAGGAATCCCTAGATATGAATATATTAAATAATTCAATTAATCATATAAAAAGCGCTGATTTACTTATTGTAGGAGGTACTTCTCTAGTCGTTTATCCTGCATCAGGATTAATAGATTACTTTAATGGAAAGAATCTCATTTTAATAAATAAATCATCTACTCCCTATGATAATAAAGCTGACTTAGTTATACATGATAATATAGGCATAACTTTACATAACATATTATAAAAACTAAACCCTGCACTTTTTAAAGCACAGGGTTTATGAGCAATCTGAAATGTATATATAATAGCTTATATATACCTCAAATTAGTTAAAACCCTTGTGTTTTCAAGACATAAGGGTTTCACTTTATTAAAATTTAAGAATACCTATCGAATTTAAGAATACTATAATAAGTAATACTGGAGCGATAAATCTTAATATGAAATAATATAAATTTATAGCCCAATCTATGTTTAATGTGCCATGATTTGAAAGTTCATATTTAATTTCATCCTTTTTAACAAAGTAACCCATAAACAATGTTACTAAAAGACCCCCTATTGGCATTAATATATTTGATGATAGAAAATCAAATATGTCAAAGAATCCTTTGCCGAATACCTTTATATTTCCAAGAAGACTGCTAGTATCTGCTGAAAGAGATGCTAATATTCCTATTACTGCTATAAATAATGCATTAAATATAACAGCCTTCTTTCTCGAAAAACCTCTTTCTTCAGTAAAATAAGCAATTACAACCTCTAATATTGACATCATTGCTGTAGTAGCTGCTATGGATGTTAGTATGAAAAATAAAACCAATAAAACATTTCCGAAAGGTATCTTAGAAAATACCAAAGGTATTGTCATGAATAAGAGTCCAGGACCCGCACCAGGTTGCATATCGAATGCAAAAACTGCTGGGAAGATTGCTATACCAGCAAGCACTGAAACTAAAGTATCTGATAATGCTACTTTTACTGATGTATTAATTAAATTGTTATCTTTAGTAAAATAACTTCCATATGTAACCATAGTGCCCATTCCTAATGATAACTTAAAAAATGCTAACCCTAATGCCATTAAAATTGATTGTTTTGTTAGCATACTAAAGTCAACTTTAAATAGGAACTTTAATCCTTCTGAAGCTCCAGGAAGCATCAATGCCCTTATATCACATACTATTATAAGTAAAAATAACACTGGCATAAGCGTTTTCGTCACCTTTTCTATGCCTTTTTGAACTCCCATTATAAGTATTGATGAAACTACTATTAAAACAATGATTTGCCATATTATTGGAGAAATTGGACCTACTACTGCAGCCCCAAATATTGCTTTTGAACTCTCAGCTGTAACTCCTGCAAAGTCTCCTCTTATTGCTTTAAATACATAAAAATAAACCCATCCTGAAACACAGGTATAAAAAAACATAATTAAATAAGCTGTTATAATTCCAAATATTCCTATGCTCTTCCAAGCTGAATTAGGTTTTAATTGTTTCATTGCTCCGATTACATTTTTTCTAGTCTTTCTTCCAATATAGAATTCACTAATCATTACAGGTAATCCAACAAATAAAACACATAAAAAGTAAATTAATAAGAACGCTGCGCCCCCATTAGCTCCTATCATATAAGGAAACTTCCATATGTTTCCTAAACCAACTGCTGACCCTAATGTTGCAAAAAATACAGCTAATCCAGAAGAAAAAGTTTCTCTTTGTTGATTTTTCATTAGTATTCCTCCTTCTATTTATATTTTATTATATAACTAAAAAAAACACCAAGTAATAAAACTTAGTGTTTTTTTGTTATACACCTGGCGACGACCTACTCTTCCACACAGTCTCCCGTGCAGTACCATCGGCACTGTAAAGCTTAACCTTCGTGTTCGGA
>Ga0183101_1001591_pt1 | contig 20138 bp, 34 predicted proteins | sample Biomet3_FD_127790 | JGI IMG/M metagenome (GOLD analysis project Ga0183101, IMG submission 127790) | Microbial communities from bioreactor (seeded with sewage sludge) at LBNL, California, USA - Biofuel metagenome 3 | ecosystem: Engineered > Bioreactor > Anaerobic > Unclassified ...
TCTTTAGTTGAAGTGTCTATGTCATGTTGTCTAAAAAAACTATCTTTAAGATATTTGCTTTTTAATGCAACACTACCTTTATCAAGTATATCTATCAGCTCTAAAAGCTTATGGTTCTCATAATTATTGAAACGTCTTTTTAATATAGCAGAACACAAAGCAGTGGGAACAGTTATTATCAGTAGCAGTATGTAAGTAAGCATATTGATACCTCCTTTAAATCAATTGATAATAGAATTTTATCATTATTATTGACTGTAGTCAATGAAATATAAACGATTGTTTTAATGGTTTATCTATTGTTGTAGTATAATTGTATTAGTTATAATTAAATTAAACAGGTATAACAAATGTTATTTTATTTTGAGAGGAGATTTATTGTTATGTACGAATATCAAAGACACGATACATTTTATTTAAATTTATTATGGGAAGAGTATTACGATATGATGAACCCTAATAATAAGCTCATAGATAAAGGTGTAAGACCTAATTTATATGTTGCTGATATGGAAGGGATGTTTGGTTCAGTTGAAATTTATCGTAATTACTATTTAAGTTCAGGAGAAAGATTAGCCATAAAGAAATGTGATGAAGGAGTATGGGGTGAAATTGACGACCAGGTCGTAGGATTTGCCACTGTATTAAATGAAAATGAAGTAGACCTTACTGTGGCTGTTGAATACCAAAAGAAAGGGATAGGAACAAAACTATTGCTTGAATTTAGGAAAGACCATCCATTTGTATTAAGTGGTGGGTACACAGAAGATGGTTTAAGTGCTGAAAAGAAAGTCTTTAAATACCTACAAAGAAGACTTTCTGAACGAAGAGCAGGATTATAAGGAGGAATTTTTTATGAAAAATACTTATAAAGTTATTGAAAGTTTTAAGGGAAGTGAAATTGATGTTTTTAAGGATGATATATTAAAACTACGTGACTTAAAATTATACAAGGAAGATAAAGAAGTTTGTTGTTTGCATAGCACAAATGGAATGAACCATTGTAAGCAAGTAGATATTGAAGAGCCTGAACATTCTTTGGAAGTAAAGGCTGTGGAATATGCTTCTGGGACAGTCATTGTAGAAACAAAAGAAGGTGGAGAAAAACTAAAGTTAAAACCATCAGATATTGTTATAAAGGCAACAATAAAGGAAGAAGTCAAAAATGAACTTGGCAACAAGGATGGTTTCTATAATGGTGAATGGAAAGTGATTTCATTTGACCATAGAGATGAAGAAATTTGGCTTTCAAATGGAGGATGTTCTATATGTAGAAAGTATAATGAGGTAGATATAATAGGATAACTTGAAAGAACCTGAGAAGGTTCTTTTTTATTGGAAATATATAGAGCAATATACAAAATCAAAAGAAATGGATTGTGACAAATTACAAATTAAAATGGAGATTTATATTAGTTTGTAAAATATAATTGACAATAAAATGATAAACTCATATAATGAGATTAATAAGTTAATAAGTTAATAAGTAAGTCAATTAATAAATGGAAATTAATAAAAATATAAATAAGGTAAAAATAAGGGGATACTATTCAAAATAGTACAATGGAGGTAACAAAAATGTTAAACTATACACAAGATATAATCGAATTTTACAATGCTAATAGCACCGCTATAGAAGGGTTATCTATAGAAGAAACGAGGGATTCTTTAATAGAAAGACGTGGATTAAGTAAGATTAAGGCGATTGGAGTTGTAAAAACAGTTTCTCAAAGTGTATACTGCAAACAAGATGGGGACAGCAAATATTTCATTACGTTTTTATTAAAATCTGAGGGTAAAAGGTTTAAGTTTATAATTGATGGTGTTGAACAGTCTTATACTCATTTAATGATTGAGAAAAGATAAAATTCAGAGCATTTGAATATGATATATGGTAGCAAAAAAAGAACATCAAGGAAGGGTACATCATGGTAGATTTTCAAACTATTATGGAAAGTGACTTAGCTTTATTGGAGACTGAGAGAAAGAAAGCAATACCAAGTATGATTGTAGAAACGCCTTCTGTTAACCCAATTATAAATGAATTGAGATTTAATCATAGCTACGTATATATATATCCATTTCTAATTAATAGTCAAACTGGTGACAAGTTTGAATTAGATGTAGTTGGAAATAGAAAGAGTATTTGCATTAACTACATAGGTGTAATGGAAAAGAAGCAGGGACATGGGAAAAAGATGATGTCAATGCTGACTGCACTTTGCGATAAATATGGCTATGAATTAAATTTGGAGATATGCCCAAAGTTCGGTGTGTCAAGATGGGTTCTAATCAAATTCTATAAAAGATTTGGATTTGAAAAAGTCTCACATAATAAATATATGAGAATTCCTAACGGATAGAATGTTTCTATAACTAACAATAATTAATAGAATAATAATAAATACAGTTAAAGAGGTGCTATGAGTTCATAGTGCCTTTTGATTATGCAAAACAATATTCTAAAATAATCAATAGAGGACAAATTGTTATCTTTTCAAGGCGATGTAGTATAATATACAAATATTTATAAATTAGGGGTTCGTGGTCACGAACAAAATGATTAACTTTAAAGGAGTAATGTAAAATGAAAAATATGAGTAAAGATACTAAAAAATTATTTAGGCTTCAAACTTCCGAAAAATATACAACTAAAAAATTAAGTGATACAAGTTTTGAAATATTTACAAAAGATTTAAAGTTTAAAGCAAATGTTAGTACCTTGGGGACGATTATTTTAACAAATTGTGAGGTATATGCCAAGACAGACTTTTATAAATTAAGAAACTTTTGTGCATTGTTACAGCGTTGTCATTTTGGGATTTGATTATTCAGAAAAAAGGAAAATGCTATAAGGATTTAATTGGATTAAGTAAAAAATGCAAAATAGAAAAAAGATAGCGGTAGGAATTTAAAAAACTCCTCCGCTTTTTCTTTGTGATTTTTGTCCTTATTTTCGATAGGTGATTAGGTCTTTATTTTATTAAGACCAGAGCTGTAGTAATTCATCGAAATCCTTTATTACGTCCAATACTATAGAAGTTTTAGGATAGTCCACAACAAAGACATCTTTCAATTCATCGAACTTCACTTCTTTAGTTGTAGTTACTTTTCTACTTGATGAAATTCCCATAACTTTATCGTAAGTTTCATGGTGTTCATCAAATTCTATCTTTATAATTCCGTCATCATTGACCTCGATAATTTCACAGTTGTTTTTATCATAAATGGCTACAACTCTATATTCATCTACAAAAATATCTGTTTCTAAATCAGGCATGATTATTGTAGTTTCTCCGTTTCTTATTTTAGTTGGAAGACAAGGATTGTATTTAAATTCTAAATATAAGTTAGACTTCACTTTTATTAAGTCCAACTCAGTGATCTTGCTATTGTGGAATATGAATAATGTATTAGCCATATAAATTACACAGAACTCGCTATGTTTATCTTTAAGTAAAGATGTAAACATAAAGGCATTGTATTTATTGAATTCTATGGTGCTTATATATATATTACAAGTATTCCAGTTCTTAATAGTTGGTTTGTCCTTGTGAGGATATTCTACGTCATTGAAGAAGATTAACTCTTTATCCATTTCTTCTGGAAGCTGATGTTTCATTTCTTCTAAATGGTATCCTTTATATCCTGTATTTAGCCAACCTACTTTTTTTTCAGGAAGTTCAGTCATAACACTTATATATTTGAATTTCCTTAATTCAGGAAGTATCTTTTCAAACTCAGAGAATTCTTTTAATGGGGTAACATTTTCTTTCGGCTCAAAATCCACAATAAAGTTATCTTTGTAACGGTATAGAGCTGAATGTATGAACCCATTCATCATATCATGTGCTTCTTTTTTACGCTCAACTAAGTTAATATCAAATATTCCATCATTAATAGTTATACTCTCTACTATAGGTTCTGCTGTAAACAGAAATAGAAGATTACTAATTTTTAGTGATATACACTCGTCATATTCGTTATATGTTACTGAGTGGTTTGTAAGGTCATCATATTGATAATATCTTACTGTTTCTCCATATCCAAAATACATCTTTATTGCAAAGAGTTTTTCTCCTTTAGAGTTTGTTAGATAAGCTTTTCTTAGTACCTTATCCTTTATATCAAATTCCTCAGAGTTTAGGTCATATGCGTACACATATCTAAGTCTATTTATGTTTTTAAGTACCTCTCTTAGTTCTTTTTCATCTTTTATCTTCATGTTATCCACGATATATCAAATCCTTTCTATTTTAGAGGTCTACTGTATTTTATTCTGAGGGCAGTTTTGTTATAAATATATAACGGTTTTGACAGGTTTTAGGACAAAAAAGACACCATTAAAAGTGTCAGGTGTCAATTTTGTTCAATTATATTAATTATCTTCTGCTATTGTTAGGTTTCCGTAGTATCCACTACCGCTTAAACAATACTTCTTACCATTATATTCTAACTTAATCCAGTAATCATATTGCCAACCATTCGTATCAAAGTCATCACTTTCTTCTGCTCCTAATTCTTCTAAACATTTAATAGCTTCACTTGGGCAAAAGCAATCTATTTTGACGCTATCTACCTTTCCGTCAAATAACAGCTTTATTTCATATAAGACCTTTTTTCTAACCTCTTCGGTTATTAATTTTATCATTTGTTGATTTCCTCCTTATGTTATAGAAAGAGGGGTATCATATCCCCTCTACAGAGATTACATATCGAAGAAGTCATCATAATCTCTTTCTTCTAAATTATCATAGCTTTCACCATCTATTATTACTTTAGATAGAAACTCTTTTGCTTCTTCAAAGCTTATGTCGTGTGATAGCTCTATATTTTCATAGTGAACTTTATGGCTCTTACCTATAAATTCATCACTTAAAATAGCTCCAAGAATGTAATCAATGAAGTCTTCTGGTAAATACAAACCTTCTTCATCTTCATCAGGCTTATGTAGGTCGAAAAGCCCAAAAATGAACCCTTTTAAATTATTACGCTCATTACGAGTTTCCCCGCTTAACTCATAACAACCTTTACCATATACTTTTATACATTTAATAGTTATATCTTCAATGCTCTTAACAATACTTTTTTCTTCTAATATTTTAATTACCTCACCAAGTTTTATATCTCCATGTTTCTTTTGTAATTCTTTTAATAAATTGATTTCTTTTTTCATTTGTATCAACCTCCATTCAATTGTTTCAGTGATACAATGGTAGCATAATCATTGACTGTAGTCAACAATATAAGTAAAAATATATAATAAATTGTAAAGAATAATTGACGATAAAATGTTAATAAAGTATAATAATAGTAGAAATAACTCAAAAGCAATTTGTGTTTTAAATAGATATATCTATTTCCTATAGTCTAATTATTGATTAAGGGAGTTGATATTAGTAAGAGGAGATGATGTTGTGGTATATTATATTCCACTATTATATTTAAAAGAAAATGGATATTTAATTGATGTTATAGAGAAACTTGACAAAGAGTTTGTTAAAATATCAAGTTCACATAATAAGGAATTTAGGTTATGTCAAATAGCAGATAAAGTTGGAATGAATGAATTGGATACATTTAAACTAATATCGCTATGTATACAAAAGAAACTTGTAATGATAGTTTACAGGTCAGTATGCCCCATATGTAATAAAACAGCTAAGGAAATGGACAGTCTGGTAGATAGTCCTATTGAACTCGTATGTGATAGTTGTGGCAATAACATAACTGTTGAAGAAAAAGACATGAAGTATACATTCAAATTATTGCTCGGAGCGGGGGTATAAAAACTATGGAAAATAGCGATATAAATACAATAGACCGTGAAGAATTAGTGGGCTGTATATTAAGCAAGCTTGATTTATACAGTAAAATGTACAACGATAAAGAGGAAGCTTTTAAATGCTTTGATAAATTCAATTATTATGATATAGATAGTATCTGCAAATTAATGAATAATGGAGATTATATTAATGGATATAGATTTAATGATAAATTGATTGATAATGTTAAAGAATATTTATCATCTTTCCTTGGATTAGATATAAAGTCTTCATGTAGCTTTGGTGGCAGTTACCCAAAATACTCTCTATATATACATGAATATTTCAGTATTGATTTACATAATAAAACAATCAATGTTAAAACAAAGAATAATATATCTTTTGCTAACTATATGATTGAAAAGTATAAAAAAGAGCTTACATCTTTTGTAGGAGTAGATAAAGATATGCGTAGATGGTTAAGAAAAGGCAGTGAAACAAAAGCGGTCTATATACGGAATTATATAAATACGGTTCTGCATAAATCTTTGATAACTAAGTACCATCAAATATTAGTTGATAACTCCGAGAAGAAAAAAAGGTTCTTTATGGATGAATTAGAGAAATATAAAAACAGCATAATTGAAATAGAGAAAATACATGATGAATATATGCCTAAGTTAGAGAAATTAATGAGTTATGGATATAGAATAGATATAGAAGAGGACTATATTCCTGACCCAGATAAAATAACTTATCATGGAAAAAGTATAAATTTGGAGGAGGAACAATAACTATGCAAAAGATATTAAAGGAAGTGGCTGACACTTTAGAAGATAGAATGAATAATGTTGAAAAGGCAACATCATACAGAGAAGGTTTAGCAGATGGATATAATCTTTCTATAAGAGAACTTGAAACTACAATAAAGAATGTAAATAAAATGTCTCCAAAAGAACAATATAAATACCTTACAGAAGAAGTTTTAAAGACTATAGACAGAGTGAAAATAGGTGGAGATGATTTAAGACCTATATACATTCAATTAAAAGCTTATAAGCCTATTAAATATGGTATAATGGTCGGTAATGAAAGAATGTGTAAAAACGGTGAATTTGATTATGAACCAATGCCATCTTCAAGAGATAATGAATATATAGAAGACCACAGCTTTAATTCGATTATTGAAGCATGGGACTGTTATGACAAGTATCATGGGGAGGTAAAAATATGAGTGATAAACTAACTGAAAAAGACATTTTAATATTAAAAACATTGAATAATATTTATATAGAAACAAATAATCCAGTCGGACCTACTGCTATAGGATTGGCTTTAGGCAAAGATTATTTTAGTGCCTCAGCTTATTGTACAGGGTCTATAAAAAAACTGATTAGTTTAGGAAAAATTATTAAGGATGGTCGGGGTACTTATAAGCCTAATGAATTTACAAGAATTGAGGTGGATAAAAATGAATTTACCAACTAAGAAGCAAGTGGAAAGGCTTGAAAAGATTGAGATTATACTTTCTGAAAAAGCTGTAAAAGAAAGATTTGACGTAAAATTTCCAGGAGGGGATTTTACTAAGTTAACAAAAGAACAGGCTCAAACATTGATAGAGAGTTTTTATCCGCAGATTTCACAGGACGTAATATTCAATGTTGCATATACTAAATCGTTAATAGATTATATGAGAGAAGAATATGGAGTTGAATTTGATAGTGAAGATAACAAAATTTATAAACTCAAATACTTAGATTACTTCATAGATTTAATTTCATGCACAGTAGACATAGGTGATAGAAAAAGCTATATTAATAGATATAACTTCTATGATTTGGCTTCTTGGCTTGTTATGAAATATCAGCTTGCAAGTAAAGATGAAATACTTGAAAGAAATGCTAAAGACTTATTTAAGCTAAAAAGCGGTCTGTAGGAGGATAATATATGAAGTGGTGTACAGGATTAAATGATTTTAAATGTAATTTAGAAAAAGATTGTGAAAAAAGAAAGAAAGAGGGTTGTGCTTCATGTGAAGAAGGCAATGACTGTTTATTTTGTGCGAACAATGGCACATGTAAAGAAGCAAACTTATCTTCTAATGATTAGATAGAAAGGGGAAATAGTATATGGATAGTAGAGAAATTGGAGTACATAAAGGACATTGTTGTGTTAAGCATGGTTGTAAATATGGAGAACCTGATTGCCCTGTAGTTAATCAAGTGGTAGAGCAAAGCTATACATGTGAAGAATGTGGGGATGAAGGTATAAAGACTGTGGCAGAATTAATAAAGCTTGAAGATGTAGATAAGCTTCAAGAAATATTTAGTCATTATGATAATGCCACGGAGCAGAGTAATGAAAATTTACTTAATAAAATACTCAAATTAATTGAGTACGAATATGGGTATAAATTAAAATAAATTTTTGTCTCAACATGGGTTATAGTTAAAAATATTGACTATATAATATAAAAAAACATAAAAAAATCAAACTAATTGTTTGATATATCTTTGCGATATAAAAGTCATGTCATTCGTAACATGGCTTTTTTTGGTGCTTAAAGCAATATACGACAAAGTTTATCGGAATTGTCTGAATTGTTATAATATAAAAAACTTAAAAAATTTTGTGAATATTATTGACAGCAGTCAACTATAATGGTAAAATGAGAAATGTAGTCAACAGACGAACAAATTTTTTAAATGAGCTTGTATGAAGGACACTTTGGTACAAGCATACAATATCCAAAAATTTTTACATTAAAGGAGACAACGAAAGATGATAAATAGAAATAAGAAAGTAATTGCTACGATGATAACAGCTCTTGCAGTTGTAGGAATAATTCCACAAGGAGTACACGCTTCTGAATTAAAAACTTTAAAGGAAATTAGCGGTGACGTTAATGGTGCTATTGCATACAAAGACGGAAAGTATATCGTTGATGTAGATAATACAGAAGACGAAGACGCAAAATACACAGGTGTTGTATTTGTAAATGGTTCTTCAAACAAAGTATTAAAAGATACTGATGATGAAGATTTAGATACAGGCGTTAACGCAACTATCTACGGAGATAAATACGCTAAATTAAACAATGGAGATTACTTCGTTGATTTAACATCTGGTGACGTAACAGACGACACTATTGATGAAGACAACAGTGATGACGCTTCAACAGCTTTAAGAAAGAAATTGAAAAAGACTGACAGATACAATGAAAGTGATCAATCTCCAAGCTTAACTCTTGTTAAGAGCAATGATTTTTCAGCTCCATATTACTCATACAATGAAGAAGGCTTCAATGGTTACACAGATAAAAATGGTAACTACATAGACGCTGACTACAACACTGGTAATGTGTATGCAATAATCGGCACAGAGAAAAAGAAATTCTCTAACACTGATGACAAAGTTACAGTAGGAGATAAAGACTACAAGTTATTTGTAACTGCTGTTAAGACTTTAGGCCAAGATAAGGATAATGTTTACAGATTAGCTACTCTTGAAGTTAAAGTTTTAGATAAAAACACTAACACTTGGGCAACTCCAACTGAAAAAGTTATTATCAACTCAATCAAGGAAGATGGAAATGTAACTACTACTGGAAGTGCGGTTACTGTTACTACAGATAGCCAAACATCTATGAAAGTAATACAAAAGATTTCAAAATCTCAATCTTCTGATGAAATTGATGACGCTAAATACGCTAAATCAGTTACTTCATATGAATTAATTGGTGACGCTGATGATAAAGACGCTGTATCTTTATACAATGACGAAAATGTTTCGTTTGTTGATGGTAAAGTGATTTCTTGGTCAGCAGAAGGCGGAGAAGTTAAAGTTCAAGTGTTACAAGAAAAATCTAAGAACGGTGTAACATACTTTGACGAAAAGACTTCTGATAGCGAAGATTTTGAAGCATTAGACGTAGATGTAGACGGAAATCTTTGGAGATTAGATGGCGGAAGTGTATATAAGTTTGACAATGACGAAGATTGGACAAAAGTATACAAAGTTGACGGTTCAATGGACAGTTTATCTGTTTATAACAAAGACAACTTGATCGTTTGGAGTGCAGACGATGAAATCTATGCTGTAGCTTCAAGTGCTTCAACAGGAGATACTACAACTCCAACTACTCCAACAAATCCAACTACTCCAACTGACCCAACAAATCCAACTACTCAAATATTTGGATGGGTAAAAAATGCAGATGGAACTTGGTCTTACTTCAAAGAAGGTAGTGTTAAAGCTACTGGTTGGGTAAAAGATACTGATGGAAGTTGGTACTTCTTAAAGACTGACGGTTCTATGGCTACTGGTTGGGTTAACGACAAAGGTACATGGTACTACTTAAATCCAGTTTCTAACGGAACAATGGGTGCTATGAAAACTGGTTGGGTTAAAGACACAGATGGAACTTGGTATTTCTTAAATGCTGACGGTTCTATGGCTCACGACACAACAGTTGATGGATACCAATTAGCTTCTAACGGAGCTTGGGTTCAATAGTTAACATAAAAGAGGTGCAGAAATGCACTTCTTTTTTTATGCCTTTTTTTATACTCCATAATATGCCATAAGTTTCATTATAGTATATACTTAAATGTCTATAATAAGATATACGATAAATTTATTAAAACAGGTATTTGAAACAAATTTATTTAAGAAGGAGAATAAATTATAATGAAAAAGATTGATTACAGTAGGGTAGAGAGTGTTGATTTTTGTTATCCTAACATGGAGTTAAGCGAAACGTTTTATAACAAATTTAATGGTTTAATTAAATCAAGAGAGTGTTATGACAATGTGGCTCGTATCTTTAATAGTAACAGGTCGATATTGATAGATTATCCTGGCATTTGTATTGTTTATGGAGGGGTTCAAATCATTACATGTGACGATGATTTAGGTAGTAATTTATTTGTAAAGCATTGTTTCTTTAAATTTAAAGATAAAATTATAGACCCAACATTATATAAAAATAAATCATTAAGAGCTGAGACTAAATATTTTAGTGTTACAGAATACAGCTTTGATGAATATTTGGATATGTTGTTTGAGTATGGAGAAACCTCACCAGTAAGTATTGTAAAACAATTAAATAAGGCTTCATTAGATTTGTTCTCTCACAAAATTGCTTATGCAGGTTAATTGTTGTTTTGTAAATAATAATTGACAATAATAAGAAAAAGTAGTATAATCAACATATAGTATATAAATAGAATTTATACACAATATATAGGAAATGTGTGATTATATAGCAATAAAAGTAGAGGAGAGTGGACGTAATGAAACCAGAATGGATTGTAATAGCAGTTGCGTGTGTGGCTTTAATAGGAATAGGTATAAAATCAGTTAAAAGTAAAAATGCAGAATATAACGATAAGCTAAACAAAAGCTTAGATATTGATATAGATGTATTTAATGAAACTAAAGAGATGTCATGGGGAGACGCTTGCTTAGTGATTAACTCTAAGGCAAATGATTTAGTTGAAAGAGAAGCATTGAAAGATAGAATACTTGCTTTAAGAAGATTGAAGGGTGTTAGATAGCCCTTCTCTTTTTTTACCCAAAAACAATAAGTGATGGTACTTGGGTGGAGCGTCTATAATCTTTAGTAAAATAGAAGCCGACCAGAAGTAAAGAGAGGTGCAAAATTGTACTTCTTTTTTAATATTTAAAAGCAAACATTATCATAAGAGAGTTTATCATAAGCGATAACCTTTTGATACAACTTAACTCAAAGTTCTGTGGTCAAAAAGGTAATTATATATTAGATAGGGCAATATAAGTAGGGAAAATTATCAAGAGAGGCATTAGTAAGTATAATAAAGTATTAAAAATTATAAATCAGGTAACTAAAAAGTTTTATTTGAAAGGAGACAGTAAAATGTCGGATTTTAAGAAAGATTTTATTAAGAAATTTTTAATTTCAGAAGGTTTAAAGGGTGATGATTTATCAAGAGCTATGGATACTGTAGATGAAAGTATTAAAGGTACTATTAAGTTGAAAATCAAAAATAATTCAACTGTAAGATTAATCTTTGATACAGACTATCAAAAGTATCTTGGAAGTAAATGTGACTGTGGATACTTTTATGATGAAGGAGACTATCAGTTTAAATGCAGGGAGAATGATTTTGTAAATTATAACTGTGAGATGTGCCAGGATACATTCATAGTATTTATTAATGAAAAAGTAGTAGGCGAATTTGTAAAATAATTTAATTGATTTCAGGAGGGAAAATTTATGAGTAAAAATGTTAATAAAAGCAAGGTAAGTATTGAGAAGTTAAGTGAGGAGTTACAAAAGATTAACTATGAATATGTATGGGAATACATAGAAAGTGTTGATAAATGCACTTATTTCAAAACTCAATGGGGTGAATATGTTATATCTGTATGCTTCTTTATATCAGGAGACAGTATTGGTATCAATCATGTTATATGTGATGATATTTCTGACTTTGTGATGGGAACTGTAGAAGAAGAAATAAAGGGAGCAATTGAAAGAAGTATCATTATAAATAAGAAAAAAGAAGTTGCTTAATATAAGAGGGTATGGAAGAAATTTCTTCTATACCATTTCTTATTTTATAAGGACGTTATGTTATAAAATTGTACAAAAATATCTATAATTCAATATAAAGATTTTTTAATTACAACAGGTGATTTTTTTATAAAATTTAAATTTAAAAAGGATAGGTGAATTTATTATGGAAATGTTTTTTTTCAAATGGCAACATAAATTACAAATTAAAAATTTAATGGCAAGAACTGGTTTAACAAAGGATAAAGCTGTTGAATTCCTGTATGAATATTACAATGGAAAAACAACTTTTAAGGAAGCATTTAAAGGATACTTAGTTGAATGGCTTCCAGATGGAGAAAATGCTGATGGTCAACTTAATTGTGTTTATAAGTACAAGTTCCCAAAAAGAACTATGAACTTAAACTTATTAGGTGGAAAGAAAGATATATCATGGTTTTCTCTAATGAATTAGAAAGAAAAAAGAGGGGAAAATAAACTCTATTCGTTGTGAATAGAGTTTATTTTTGTCCCAAAATAGCTATTTAATTATGATAAATTTATACAAGGTTTATTGTTATCGTAATAAGAATAGTTATTATACTTCATACATAAATAACAAGTCATACAACCGTTCATTATTTCCAGGGTTTCCTTTGATAAACATGACTTTTCTTTGTTACCATTATGTTTGCATTTTAAGCATGAGCAGTCTTTACATTTATCTTCCATAAGCATTTATACCTCCTTATTATTAAACAAACTATTCCTGTACCATATCAAATAATGATTTTTGCTGTATTTTCTTAACTCTTAATACTGTACCGCAGTTTATATCATTTGCGACATTAGCAACATAATAGTATTCGTTATCTTGGTCTATTATTGCATATCTTGTTTTCTTAGATTTTTTTATATTAGCTTTAAGAATTACCTTACCGCTTTCATCTTTTACATCATTTCTAAATCTTGCATACCAATTCATATTTAATCATTCTCCTTACTATTTAATTACTATCATCTATTTGTAGAGATTACTACTTTGAGCTATTATATAGCTTCTTTCTGCACAGATAGTTCAAGTTCTTTCCTGAACCTTCTTATGCTCTTTTCATCGAAGCCCAATTGTCTACCTATTTCACAATTGTTAAGATTTGTATTTTTTACATAATACATAACAACGCTCTTCATTCTTGTTGTTAAGTTCTTATTGTAGAACAGGTCATTTTCTTGGTTAAATATACTTTCGCAATCTAAACACTTATAATTAACCTTAGATACTCTTAGAGTAGCTAATTTATGGTCTTCTGTTATATCTTTAAACCTTCTTAGTCTGGATAGCCCAATACTTTTTATTGCTTTTGAACTGCATTTAGGGCAACACATAACTTCTTTTGGCAATTCTTTTAGTTCGATTTCTAATGCTTCATCATCTTTCAGAACGTTTATAACTTCAAGGTGAAACCTATTGTATTGATTTATAAGGTTGTTATCTATATTATCAATTCTTATCATTTGTACCACTCTCCTAAGCCTATTAAGTCTGTTGACTGCTGTCAATGATAATTATACAATATTGACCGTAGGAAATCAATATATGGGCGGAAATTAATAGTCAATAAAATATGGCGTAGCTAAAATCTTATATATAGATGGCTATATTCATATAATTAACTAAGAAGTATTTAAAACAGGTAATTTAGAAGAATTTTATTTTAAAAGGAGATGTTTACTTATGAACAATGGAAGTGAAAGACTTAAACTTGAAAAAGGGCAAAAGGTATGGTTATTTGACAGAGAGAGGAGAGTTTATAGCCTCCCTGATGGTACAAAAACAAGCAGTCCTTGGTTTAGGGGGCATTTTATTGAGAAATATGTTGTAGGAGAAACAAAAGTAAGCTATATATTGGGAAATAGTCCTGCTACAAACCCTGATGACAAAAGGCTTACGGATAGATTAAAAAAGTCTGAAATAAAAGAAGGGAAGAATGTCTATATTTCTGAAAAGAGTATTGATGAAGCTTGTTGGGTACACGACAATTGGTCACAAATGAGCCATAAGTTTTCAAACTGTGAAGACTATGGAAAGCGTACTCGTATACTTGAAATTTTAAACGAAGAATAGGCTATTTATATTATTTAAAAGAAGCAAATTAAGAGACTAAGAGTATTAGGTCATAGCCTAATACTCTTTTTATTTTATAAAAAACTGGGAATACTATATAGATAGATAGTTTAGAAGGGTTATAGCGTTGACTACAGTCGATAAAGTGTATATAATAAGAGATATACTAAAGATGAAAGGGAGTGTTCAGCGATGGATGAAAAAACGGTAGTATACCGTCTTGTAGTAGCATTTATATTAGGTGCTATAATCGGGATAGAACGAGATTTTACACATAAGAGTGCGGGCATAAAAACTCACGTTATGGTAAGTCTTGGTTCAGCTTTAACAATGGTGTTTGGAACATATATGGCTGAACATAATAGCATAATTGACCCAACAAGAATACCTGCACAGGTTGTTTCAGGAATTGGATTTTTAGGAGCTTTATGTGTATTAAAAGACCAAAACGCTATATTTGGATTAACTACAGCTTCATCTATATGGGTAATGGCTTGTATAGGAGTTGCTGTTGGTGGAGGATTTATTATTGGAGCTGTTACAACAACTATTCTTATATTAATAAACCTTATATTTGTACCTAAGATAAAGAGACTTATCAAGAGAAGTTCACTTTACAGAAAGCACCACGAACCAGATGAAGACTAAAAAAAGTAGGGAAATATCTCTGCTTTTTTAGCTTAATTCAACCTTCTTCTGTTTATCAATGCGAACACTACTTTCTTGAAGTATTTCATATTTACTCATGTAGTTGAGCTTTTCAATAGTAAATCCACAACCAAGTAAATAAATCCTGGCGTAAATCACATCAGATTTAGCTTTGTTCCACAAGTCATTTATATTTTGGAATTCATTATTCGTATTCAAAGGCATTTCCTCCTCATTGTGTTATTAATATATATTCTTTGAAGAATAAAAAATAATATACTGGTCGCATGGATAATGTTTAAATGATAACTTTATATTTAGGTAAGTGATTAAAAATTGGAGGTAATTTGTATGAAGATATATAAGGTGTATAAATCAGAAGATATATTGAAAAAATCTGAAAAGCACATATTACACAAAGAAAAGGCAGTTAAATACTTTAATGACTTAATTTCAGAAGAAGAAAAGGCTATAGCTACAGTAAAGCTATCTGAAAAAGAGTGGCAGTATGAGGTTAAAGAGATAAAATTATTATATGGTGATAATTCTATATACTTAATAGATAACAAAAGGAATATCGTTATATGTGAGTATATTCAAGCCATCACTAATGTAAGCATGACTGTAGCGATAATGATGTATAAATATATTGATGAAGAAGATGACTATGAGAGTGTATGTAGTGAGCTATTCTATATTGAAGAAATAGATGTTGAAGAATAGAAAAGAGCCTAAGTTCTTAGAACTTGGCTCTTTACCTTTGTATTAGTAATTTGTTGACTTAACACTTACTTTTAAAGCTTTAAGAGTTTCAAGGCAATCTTCTCTACTCTTTCTGCTTTCATGGTTAATTGACTTTATATCTTCCATATCATTTAAAAAACTATCCCAACAGTTCATTAATGAAACAGTAGATAACGGATTAGGGGTAGGAACGGAATAACAACCGCTAAGGAATTGTAGTATTTCCATAATATCTACCTTATCCACAGAATAAAAAGTTTTTCTTGTAGATTTTTCAACCTTTTTATTCAAAGTATTAATAACACCCACCATTGCAGTACCAAAGGCGTATCTAAACTTACCTGTTATAAAGAATGTTTTATTCTTTAATTTATTAGCATAGAAACCGTAATGAGGATCGCTTGTAAAAGGATAGCCGATGTAGGCGTTCATATCTGCAACAACATAAGAGAATTCACTAAAGTAATCATCTATAAGCTTATCATTGTATAAGCTAAGGTGCATTAAAACATCAGTAAGAAAGTTAGATTCATCGACTGTAACCCATTTAGCTCCCTTTAAAACATTTAGAGCCTCTTTTACATTTTCCATAGTAATTTTAACAGTTTTCATTAATAAAAACTCTCCCTTCAAAAATAAAATTTTTTCAAATTGCCTGTTTTAATAAATTATTTATATATTATATTCACTGACGTTTCTATTTATAGAATTCTAAAAAAAGAGCATGTAAGTTCTTTAATTAAAATCTAAAAAGAGTACCAAAAGTGGTACTCTTTAAAATGGTAGTTAGAACTCTATAAAGCCCAATTAAAGTCATCTGCCCCGTCCATCTGTATTTCAAAATCTTCATGTAATTTTTCTATGTCTATAGGGGTATTTACATCATCTGATATAAAGCCTTCCTTTATTTCATAGTCATATTTTTCTCTGAAAATTTTCTCTATTTTATCAACATCTTTCAAAGATATTGCGTCAAATAAATCCTTATCAAATATAGACCTAAATAATATAAAATCGTGTTTAGTTGACATAAACATCACTCCTTTTAATTTATCATTATAATTTTATACAGCCCAACTATAATCATTTCTCTCATTTTGTTCTACAAAGTCAGAGTTTAATTTATCAATATCTATAGGTGCTGATACTCTATCACATATAAAGCCTGAATTTATTTCAAACTTATGACCACTTTTGAATATTTCTTCTACCTTATCAACATTTTTGTTAGCTATTGCTTCAAATAAAACCTTATCGAATATAGACCTATATAAAATAAAGTCATGTTTGGTTAGCATATTGTTTTCGCCTTTTCCAGTATGTTTCTTAAATAAGTGGAAATCTTCAAGCCTTACCATTGAATTGTAAATATCATCATCATCATAATCGACTTCTACACCCTCTATGAATAATATTTTCTTTTTCATGGCAAATTCATTCTGTTTATCATTTAATAGCCATAATGGTGCTACACTTACCCCAGAAGGTATATGAACCTTTACAACTATCCATCTATACCTTTTGGTTGACGGTACGTCATAACGGTGCATTAAACGCATATGCCTATCCTCTAATATGTCTATACTCATTCCATTGTTGTCTGCGACCTTGCAGAATTTATTAAACATTTGTTTACTTAGTAGAGTAAATTCCTCATATCTATCATATTGAACTGTATCAGCCTCGTACTCCAATTCTTTAACCTGCCCGTGATATTCGTATGTATACTTATTATAGCCAGTCAGTGTTAATTTGTTAATTTTTATAATTTGAGGCTTAGATTTAAATGGCTCTAAAAGCCAATGCTCCTTAGTTATATGCGGATCTGGTACTCTATCATGTATTTGTTCATGGTCTAAATAGTTGTCTGTATTAGTTTTAAATACTGATAAGTAGTTATCCTTTTTTCTTGTTAAAAGAAAATTAGCAAAGTATCCTTTGTAGGGGAAAGCACTAATAGCCTCCTCTAATGAAGGGCATACACAAATCCTTTTAGTTATACTATCTTCTTCCTTACATCTGTAAATTGGAACTCTTGGTACAAAACTAAATTCATCTAACACTAAATCCATTGAAATGTGAAAAAAATCCATAATATATGTCACTCCTTTTTTAATAAATAAAATTCTTATACCTGTTTTTTTATAAATTTATATATTATACTCTGTATAGACTTAATCGTATAAGAAAGTGCTTTGAGCTACCAATTAGTTTGAACATATAGTGAATATAATAAAAAATAATATAAATATACAATAGGTAATCGACTAACGATTTTATTTTTAAAGGAGAGTGTTTTAAACATGAATTTATTAGAGTTACAAAACATTACAGCTTATACTAAAAATAATCCTATAACTGACCCAAGTCAAATAGATAGTGAGAAGTTAAAGTGGAATAAGATGGACGAAGATTGGATTAGCAGGATCAGAGAAAACAATCAATTCTGGTTTACTGAATACAAATTCAACCCTAATGATTTTCTTCCACATCAATTACCTCATATACCTAAAATCTTTGAACTAAGAGACCATATCTTGAAGTTTGGAGGAGAACAAGCGTGTATGCCAGTAATAGATACGGACGCTGACAAAATCTTATCCAGAGGTCAATTTTGGTATGGAGATATAATGAGAATGAAAAAAGGAGAACCAAGTCGCTGTCATTCAAATTCTGCTGAGTTGTGGGATAGCAACAGAGATGGTTTAAAAATAGTTACTGGTTATGCCTTGGCAGAAGACGGTATGTGGAATCAACATTCTTGGTGTATACAAGTAAGACCAAGAAAAAATATCATCTTAGAAACAACATTTCCGAGAGTAGGATATTTTGGATTTGTATTAACTGATGAAGAGGCAGAGGATTTTATAGAAAATAATTGTTAATAAAAAGGTTAAGTATTTGATTTTGAAGGAGGAATTTGTATGTCAATTAAAAAATGTACATTTTGTGGTAGAGAAGGTAGTGAAGGAGATAATACTAAGGTTGTAGGAGGTTATACAATTCTTGACAGTTGTACAGACTGTGAGAAGGAGATATTTGATAACGAACTGGCAGATTTAGAAAAAGAACTACCAGATATATTATCTAATATGAGCCAGGAAGATTTGGAAGAAGAACTATCAATGACCAAACATATTCTGTGTACAGCAATTACTATGAAAAGGATGTTGGAAGTAGATAAATCATTAAAGGCTCTTGGACAAACTACAGACAATCTTTTAGAAAAGAGTGCTGAGAATGTTTCAGGACAAGGTGATGAAGTTCCAAATGAAGTTAAATTTAGAAAGGCTCAGTATGTAATTGTTGATAGTAAAGGTAGGTATTTTAAAGAAATATCTAAACTAAACAAGATCGTATATGCAGATAATATGGAAGAAGCTACTAAGATGGACTTCTCTGATACAGAGGAGCTTTTACCATTAATAGAGCATTATACTGGATGTGTAGCGGTAGCTGAACCAGTATCACAAGAAGTAAGAACGGTTTTAAAAAGAGTAAGGGCTATAGTTAATAATTATGATGAAGAGCCTACTTACAATGGAGACGAGTACAATGTATTACAAGAAAGTGATACAGAATACTTAATAGAAATTGATAATGGTATCCTTTTAAAAGGAAGAGCTAAAGTCTGGAAAAATAAAACAATGTTTAAAGATGTAGTGAATAGCTAAATTAAGCATTAGAAGAGCATGTGAGAAATCACATGCTTTTATATTTAAAACTTTTAAAAGAATGAAATGACCTGCTCGGAAGCAAATAGGTTACGTTTTCTAAGAGGTAATGGAGTGGTTTTTATAAGAATGTCTTTCACCAGGAGGTACTTATTCATATCCTCTGGAAACCAAGGCTCACTTAGGAAGTAATAATCATCATAAACCCAATTAGGTACAGCAATACTTATTTCTTTAGAAATCATTTCGATAGTCCCTGCGATATAAACATAGACATATTTAGGTATATTACTATATTTGATAGGCTCTACATCAACTAATTTATTTATCTCCTGAATATTATAGTAACTTTTTAAAGTTGAAATAAATTGTAAATAATTTCTTATATGAAGTCTTATAGACTTAGAGTTAATTTCTTCATCCCTGCTTATATTGTAAAAAAGCGTATGTACCGTCACATTGTAATCCATGATGTTCTCCTTTCCTTGTTATATATTGCTTATAACAGCAAATATACTTTTGCTTAATTTATATTTCAATAAATTACCTATAAATCTTCTATATTATATTCATAAGAGAAAATCTTTAGAAACTGAGGAGTATCAATAATGTTTTATATAAATTCAGGAAAATAACTATATTAATAT
>Ga0183101_1000749_pt1 | contig 20100 bp, 31 predicted proteins | sample Biomet3_FD_127790 | JGI IMG/M metagenome (GOLD analysis project Ga0183101, IMG submission 127790) | Microbial communities from bioreactor (seeded with sewage sludge) at LBNL, California, USA - Biofuel metagenome 3 | ecosystem: Engineered > Bioreactor > Anaerobic > Unclassified ...
CAAGAAATAAAAGATGCAATAAAAGAAGAAAGAAAGAATGTTTTTAAACAAGAGGTTCTTTCGGTATTCCACGAGATATACGATGAAAATGACTTTTCATCGAAGTATGTTTTCGTGGCTACAATCGAACACACTCACGACCAAATCGAGTTTATCAACAAATATTGGGATTGCATTGACGAAATAATGTCAATCCTAAACGACCACAGAAAAGAAAAGGAGAAAAGTTTATGAAGTTCACCGAAAAGACGATTAAGAGACTAGCCGAAATTGGGTTCAATCGCACAAATGTCAAAAGACAATATGTCAACAACGAGCATACCGTTTGGATTGATTTGTCTAGTCGAGCAAGCGTTTCTATTTCTATTTTCGACTTTTTTACAGGTGCTAATGCTGACTGCGATTCCTTGCGCGTTAGAGCAATGAACGCGATTACGGTTGCCGAGCGAGCCGAGGAAATCATCAAGGAGAACGGGAAATGAAAAAGACAATCAAGTTGAGAGACATGACTTTTGAACAATTCGGCAATTACGCCCAGCGCCAATGCGGGCAACATTGCCAAAATTGTCCATTGAACTTTGTTTGCAATGCCTATCATTCTTGGACTGAACACAAGAAATCGTTTACCAATGAGTTCCTCGACCAAACGGTTGATGTTGAGATTCCCGATTTGCTCACGGAAGAAGAAAAAGGAATATTGAAACAACTCATTAAATCATCGGCTTTTGAGGTCAAGGCAATCGAGTTCGTAATTTCTAGTGATTTTGTATGTGTTGAGTTCATCAACAATAGAGGAAGCGAGCAAAACGACTGCTTCCATTTCCAAAAGAGTTTATTCAAAGGAATTGAACAAACAAAACAATACACCTTTGAAGACCTTGGCTTGGAGGTCAAGTAAATGTTCAAAGTGAATACCGAATTCCAAAAAGAAATGAATCCAGATGAAAAAGAGCCAGCGCAAGAAGTTGATTGGCATGAAGAATACAAAAAACTATGCGATTCGATTCAGCAAAGCCAAGAAAACTACATTGAGGAAGTCAAGAGATTAAACAAGCAAGTTCAATCATTGCTTTGGGTTATCGGCAAACTTCAAGAAGGAGAAAAGAAATGAAAGCCTATATCTACTGCACGCAAGCGAAGCCCTATTTGATTTCAATGGGGAAAGATACCAAAGGTGTCGAAATGTTCCAAATCATTTTCGACAAAAAAGATTGGTCTAAAGACGAGAAATACTTGAATGGTTCGATCGTTGCCGAGTGCGATGTCAAGGAAGCGTTTTTTCTAAAGGATTTTGATGGGGTTAAGTATGCAGAAAACCCCATTATGCACGAGCATGAAACCCTTGGGCATCGGCATTGTCTTACAGAAAAGGAACTTGCTTCCTATGGCAAAGGGAAAACTCTATATTGCTACCACCTAGAACACGTTAAGCCCATTGAGTTGCACCTCTCCGATTTATACGAGGACGAGGATTGCACGAAACCACTCACGAAAGCGCCGCAATCGTATAGGTTCGCATACCGCAGACACGATTGCACCGATGAAGAAGCGCGAATGATTAATAAATGGAGCGACCAAGAAGGACACGAGTGTTTCCAAGATGTCTATGGTTGGTATTACGTTGAAAAATGCCTTATCTTCTCCGACCACCCCGAATACTGCGCCAAAATCCTAAATGGCGAAAAGGACTTGGAGGTGCGGAAAACGAGAATCAAAGGGGTGGAATACAAATGAAGAAAATACTTGTAATAACGTATATGCACCCAGTGTACCGAAGAAAGCGGCTTATTTGGGCCACGCTTCCGCTACGTTTAAAGTCAACGGCTTTTATCGTTGCTGACGGAATAGGCGCGAATAAAAGGCCGAAGGTCGAGGTCTACGCCAAAGTCGGCGAAATCAAGCCGAAGAAAGGGAAGCCATGACCAAGAAGCAGACTTTATTCCTGCAACTCGCCGTGGCCTTCGGCTCATGCTCGGCGGTTCTGACCGAACTGGCGATAATCTGGAACCCTTGGCTATGGATTGCGGCCGCAGGAAGCGCCATGGCCTTCGTTGGCTTGATCGTGGCGTTCGCGAATGAAAGGAGCAAGCGATGAAGATATACGTTTTGTCCAAGAAGATAGGCAAGAGATACAAACCGACTGGATTGGTGTTCTTCGACTTCAAACAAGCCGAGGAAGCCAAAACCCGTTGGGGGAAGGATTATAGGGTAGACACCTACAAAAGATTCGTCCGTTAGCGCAATGGTTAGAGCGAGCGACTTATAATCGCTAGGTTGGGGGTTCAAGTCCCTCACGGACGACCAAAGGAGAAAATATGAATCCAGTCACTAGGCAATACGCTTTGTACGATTTCCTAAAGCAGTGCTTCAAGAGCCAGCCCGACCGTTGGTTCTCGGCCCAAGAGATTTCCGATTGCTTCAACAATGCGGGCTTGGCCTACTACCAAATCGCGACCGACCCGAGAACCCACAACCCATGCATTGCGCTTTCCGAGGATGTCTTCTCCATCAATTCCGACACTTCCTATGAAAGGGTTATCCTCACCAAGAATAACTGCTACAAACTCGCCAAAGATTACGATGAGGCGCAATCGCTGGTCGATTGGTTCGACCGCAAACTCATTTATTACGGCAGCCTCAAATCGATCATCGAGAAGAAGCGCTCGCGTGACGGTCAGGGCAAACTGGTCAACAACGCCGGCAACGCCATGCAAAAGGGAAATGAGGAGTTCCACAACACCTATGGACGATAAACCGAATTATTCGATCGTGGTCAATTTCTCGCGCCTGTTCGGTACGAGGGTGATAGAGAAACTGACTAGGAAAGAAGCGCTCATCATCTACAACGCCCTTCGTTGGAAGAGGGGCTACAACTTCATCTATCTCTATCAAGGCGAAACGATAGAGAAAGGCCACTCGACTAGAAAATGGAGGAAACAACATGAAGAAATTAACTAGTTACTTTGCGATAATCTCGGCGCTTTTGGGGATTGTCCTCATCATCGTTGCGCTATGCAACCTACCCCAATATGTGGACTATATCCCATTCAAGGATATCGGCGCTCATCACGAAGGGATTTCCTTTGGGTGCTTCGTTGGCTCGGCCTTCTGCTTCTTCCTCTCGGTCATTTGCTTGGCTATCGGGGGTCTAAGCGATGAATAAGAACAAGCGCAACAAGATAATCTATATCGTGATAATGTCTTTGGTTGTCGTGTCCATAATCGTATTCGGCATAATCGCCATGTACGCCAGCGGTTACACGATCGAAAGTTGGTGCGCTAAGTTCTGGCCTTGGATTGTCCTAGTGGCCTCGGCGCTAATAATAATGGGCGGCGGCTTCTACTTCTTTATCAAAATGGGGGATTGACCATGAAAAACTACGCTAAGTTGACCTACGCCAAAATCACTGACGGTATAGCCCGTCAGAGAATCATCACCTACGCGTGCTACGCGATAATCATAGCGACCGCGATTCTCTCTTCCGCTATCTCGATGACCTTCGGCCTAGAGGATTTCAACCCCTCGAAGTTCGCGTTCAACCTTTGCATGTCGCTCGCCATAGGCTTGACCGCTTTGCTGCTCTCCATGCGCGACGGGGAAATGGTCAACGACGACCGAAAGTCGGGCGACTACTTCGAGGCCAAGCAAGGCTTCAAGTCCACGCGAGCGAAGATCATAGACGTCGGGGTTTTCCGCCAGTACACCGATTTGGTCTACGAAAGAGAGAGGAAATCTTATGTCGATTCGGTGCTGGACGGCTTGTTCATGCCAGGATTTTACAAGCACGAATACCTAGAGGTCGATGACAAGACTTTCAAAAAACTATTGACAGAGCCGACAATCTTCGAGAAGAAAGACGGGTCTAAGGTTCCGTTGGACACTTTGTCCAAAAACCAATACAAAGCCATTAAGCAATTCCGTAACGGTCGCTACAAGTTCAACAAACTAGACTATTCGTTCTTCATCTCTAGGGGCCGCAACGGCTACAAAGCCCAAGCGGACTTGCAGGACAAGGAACGGAGCATGAAGGTCATGGCGGTCATCTACCGCGGCGTGGTCATCGCTTTGTCGGCGGTCATCTTCGCCCTAGCCATAGTTAACCCCACGAGCGCAAGCGGTCAGCAGGTCGCCTTTGACGGAATCTCGCGCATTTGGACTATGGTGACTTCCTTGTTCATGGGCTACACGATAGCGAATGACGAAATGAAGAAGGACATAGGGGGTTTGGAATACAAGGTCGAGATAATCAACCAATATTTCAACGAGAAAGAGGTTGGCACGTTCAAGCCCCTCAATGTCGATGAGCAGATACTCAAAAAGATCGCGGAGAAGGAGAAAGAGAAAGTCCAAGTGGAGGTCATGCCCATGCCCGAGCCTCAGCCCATGCTTCCGCCCCCTGCGAAGGAAGAGCCGAAAGCCACTCCGCTTGACGACATTAAGTGATACAATGTTATTGACATAGCGCCTTCGCTATGCCGAACAACGCGGTTCCGATTTGCCTCCTAACCGCGTTTTTTTATGCTAAGATATATTCAGTCCCACCGATTTCGACTCGGTGGCGGGCTTCCATGGGGGAACGGCTATTAAGGGTAGCCGTTTTCTTTTGCCTAAGGCACAAAAAACAAAAGGGTATGTATTTATACCCTTTTGAACGCAAAACGCTTCCTAGACCCCTAAAAACGATTTTTAAGGCTATTTGGATATTGGCGTATCGGTCGGTGCGCGAGTGAAAACAGCGTCAAGGACATAGAACAATCCCCCCACGGCCTCGCAAATGACTATCACCAGCACCCCGTCCGAGGCTTGCTTCAATAAGTCCTCGCACATTTTGATAACGTAATAAAACACGAGGCAAGTGGCTACGGACATGAGCCATTTCAGGCTTTCCGCCAAAACGATCATGGCGTAATGCTTGCCGGCCTGCATCTCGTTTTGCGCCTTCATGCTCCCCAGTTTCTCGGCAATGTCGGTGCGTATTTTTAGCCAGTAGACAATCAATAATGGGATAATCACGAGCCATAGGCCGATAGGCAAACTCACCAAAGGCTTTTTGGCGCTGTCGCCCTCGGTCGAATAGGCGATTACGAAGAAAACGAACGGCCCTAGATAGGCGACCAAGAACCCGACCACCCTAAGCCAGTGGTGGATAAACGCGTTTTTGAGGTCGGCGCCCAAGTCCGCCCAAAACTTCTTCCACATTAGTTTTTCAAGGCTTTCTTCTTGGCCTTGGCTTCTTTCTTTTGGTCTTTGAGCGTGGGCACGAAGGCGTAGGTTTCAACGGCCTTGTCGCCCTTGGCTTTCAGTTCTTCGAGTTTGGCTTTCCTATCCTTCAACTCCAGCGCCCTTTTCGCGGACAGGGATTTCACGTCCGACATACGCTCGCATTTCGATAACTGCTCGGTGAAGTCGATATCCTTATCCGTGTTTTGGATTTGGGTTGCGACAAACGCGCAGATATAACTCACGAGCCAAAAAATCCTAGAGAGGGTTATCCCTCGGTAGTTCTTGTTCTCTTGGGCGTTGGTGACGGTCTTTGCCAAAGAGGCTATGGCAGGCACGCCAACTACCGCGATGAAAGACACCGCGCTCGCTAGATAGGCGTTCCAGCCGTTTTGGTTGAGCCAGTTTGAGATATTCGCAATCCAATCGGACACCGCGTTTGAAGATATCATTGTTCTGCCTCCCCGAAAATCTTTATGAACCGAGCGACCACGCAATCGTATTTCGCCAATAGGTTCTTGCAATCTCCGCTGGCTTCAAGCGCTTCGGCTTTGGCTTTCATCGCCTCGACTTTTTGATCGGACGAAACGCCATTGTCCAGTTGCCAGTCCAAAAGAAGGGAATCGCACGCGCAGACGAAGCGCCATTTGGAATAATAGGACTTCTCATAATTGAGTTTGTCCTGCTTTTCCTTTTCTTCGCTCTCGGCCTTTTGGATAGCGAGTTGCTCATCATCATCGGCCTGCTTGTTCTTCTTCGCCAAAAGTTCAATCGATGAAATGTCGTTTTGGGAATTGAACTCATGGACTTCCTCGACCCCGATTATTTGGCCTTTGGAGTTGTGCTTATAGACAACTTGCTTGTTCATTTTTCCACCTCGGGCGGCACATAAATGTCGCCAGTTTCCTCGAACTCGCCCATAGACCTCGTTTGTGGGATTATCACTTCATCGGTGTAGACATTCCCCGAAGCGATTTCCTTCAAGCAATATCCATGCTCTTGCCCCTCGATATAGGAATAGACCCGACAAAGGGCTTGACTCGAACTCGCAGAAACGTAAACCTCTTGCTTAATCATGTTTGTTTACCTCATTGCTCCACCAGTCTGCAGTAATAGGTTCCAGCCGTGGCTACGGTGAAACTGGAGCCAGTCGTATTCACCTGAATCGTGCAACGCTCGTCCGAATACCACTTGCAATTATAGGTCGTGCTTCCGTAGGCCGAAGTCCCTGCCAAAGTATCCCCGACCGAGGCGTTCAAATCACCGACTAAATAATTCGTCCAAGACGACCAGTTGGTCGAGTTCCAAAAGGTCGCCAGCATATTTCCAGTCGTCCCCGCGAAGGGAACGTGGACGAGAAGGGAAGATGAAAAACCATTTGATAACCCCAACAACGTAGGAACGGACGACATGGTTGGGCCACCGATATAAAAGGTTTTGATAGAAGTGCAACCATCAATAGCGCTTTGGCCGATAGAGGCCGATGAGGTAATCATGGACGGGAAAGAAACGCTCGTAAGGGAGGCGCAATAACCAAATGCGTGGTCTCCAGCGATTGAAACGAGAGGAAGATTAACGCTCGTAAGGGAGGCGCAACTAACTAGCCCAGCACGAGCAACCGAGGTGGCGTTCGGAAAGGATACTGATTCGACCCCAGAACCATTGAAGTTTCCAACCGTGATGAGTTTGGGAAGATTGACTTTCTTCAAAGATGTGCAGTTAGAGAAGCAACTATCGAAAAGATAGGTCACGTTCGGTGCGGAAACATAGGCGAGTTTTCCCATGTTGATAGCCGTTGCGCCATATCCGAAGCAAGATAAAGTTCCAGTAAGATTAGGAAGGTAAACCTCTTGAAGGCTTTTCGAACCAGCGAAGAAGGAGTTTGCCAAAGATGTTCCGTTGTACCGAAGTTTGGTGATAGGGCAGGCCGAATCGGAGAAATTGGAATCAACCGAAGTAAGCCTCGTATTCGCAACGCCAAAAGCGGTTATGTTGCCCATGAATTGAATATCATAGATTCCCAAAGCGCTTGTAGGCGAAGTTATGGGCGTTAAAGACCCCGAACCCAAAGCGGTTATGGTCGAAGGGATTGACAACCCGTCATAGGGGTCGGACGAAGTGAGGTAGGCCGTTATCCCCGAAACGTACATACCGCTCGTCAAAGTGGTTTCGGAAGTCGTGGGCGTAAACCAGTATCTCCCATAAAGCGAAATGTCGTTCACGGTGTAAACCGAGCCGTATAAGGCCGCGTAGTCGTCCAAGGAAGACGAAGGGACGTAGATATTGAGTTCAGTGCCTTGCGACAAATCGGTCGGCAAAGCGTTTTGGATAGTGCTTAAAAGAGAGGAGGCGTTCCGCAAAACGAGTTTCGTGAGATTGGTCATGTTGGCGAAAGCGGAGGCCCTCAAAGTCGTCACCGAGGTGTCGATTGTTTCAACCGAGCCGTCCAAAATGGCCTCGTAAGGCGTGTTGACCGTGACTTGCGAAAACCCGTCCAAGGGTTGCCCTTTGGCGTTGTTGAAGTCGTTTGCGTTGTAAGTGCCGTTCGCGGTGAAGGTTTCCGAACCCAATCTCGCTGCTGGGCGACCGCCTGGGCGACCGCCCACGAATCCCGATGATAAAAACGCTTGCGCCATTATTGCTTCCTCGTTATTTCAACATGTATGGTTATAGGTGTAGTCGGGGCTTCCGTGAGGTACTTGCAATAGAAGGTCACGACCCCATTGGAAGCAATCTTAGCCAAAAGCCCCCACTCGGCTTGGCTGTCCGTTCCGAAATCGAAAGTCGCGGTCGGGTCGATTGAATCCACGGCTATGAAGGACATTTCGTCCGTGGTTAAAGCATTGGGGAAGTCGGTCGAATCCGCGTAAATCATCATGGTGTTGGAGGCCGTGTCGGTCGAGGCAGTCCACGCGGAGGCAGGAATCGTTATGTCGGAAGAATAGATTTGCTTATTCAGGCCAATCATAGCGGTTCCGATTCCGATAGCGGAAGTGACCCAAGATTGGGTGGCAAAGCCTAAAGAGCCAACCCACTCTTGGGTTGCCAAGGTCGAATCATCGGTTATGGCTGGCAATGCTAACGCAAAACCATTGAACAGGATTTCGCCGTATTCGTACATGGTCGTCCCTGCGGAAGTGGCGAACTCCAAATAAGTTGGGTTCATCACCGCCGAATTAGTCCCGTTTGCCCAAGTTGACGAATAATTCCCGAAGTTGACGGGGCCTAACATGGTTCCTCCAGTCAAAGGAAGATGCCCAGTCGGTTGAGTCCAGTCCTCCCATGCGGTTCCGTCATAGGTTCTTTGCGAAGCCACGAACACCGAGTTCGAGGCCAACTTGTAATAAATGGTTTGGGTAGTCACTCCGCCTGCGTAGCCAACGAGCAATAGATAGGAATTGCCCGAAGTATCGGTGAAGTAATACGCCCCTGCGTTCTCGGAGCCGCAATAATCGTCAATTATGCTATCTCTTGCAAAGCCGAAATGGATTGAGCCTAAGTTCGGGATTTTAAGCCCCGAAACGTAGTTCATCAGCTCTTTCCACTGCGCTTGGTTTATCGACTCGCTCCAGTTGGTGCTTGAACTGGCGGCGTTTACCATTATCGAGAAGGTCTGCGAAACGATGACCTGCGTGAGGCTGGACACAACGAGGTTGCAGGCCATGGGGCCGTTGACCTGCGTGTAGAGCGAGGAAAGGTAGCAATAGAAGCCCCAATAGGGCGTCCCCGCGATTTCAACGCTCCCCCATGTCAAAGCGAAGTTAGCCAAAGCGGTCGTAGCGCCGTTCGGGGTGCAGGATAAGATAGCGGAGTATTTTTTATAATTCTCCTGCGTGATAATGTCGTGCGAGACGAAAACCCGCTCCACCGAATCGGAATATTGCATACAATACCCCGAATTGATTTGCTGAATGAGTTGGTTGCCCGTCCCGAAGTGGAAGAATTGCATATTTGTTTCCTTTCTCAATATATCATTTTAGAGTCGGTTGTGAGAAGAAAAGAGGTAGAAGGCGAACGGAGAGCCGCTTGCGATCGTTTCGTTGACCGCCAATAAAGCGTTTCCGTTCTCGTCCGCTATCATCAGGCTGGAGCAGGCCGAGCCGAACGAATACTGCGAGTCGCCGTCATATAAGGTAAGGCTCGCTCTTAGGCCGCCTGCTATGTCCATTGAGAACTTGAAGCCAGTCGTGGGGGTGAGTTCCGTGCCAAAAGCCTTCGTCTCAAAAGGCGAATAGACCCCGTTGACGAACACGCGAACCTTGCTCGGCAAAGACTTCGAGGCGAGGTAGGATTCCTCAAAGAGTTTCGAGTAAATCATCAACGGCGAGTTTTGGTAGGGCAACGCGATTATCTCGTAGTTCAGTTTGAAAATGTCGTTCGGCCTTTTCTCTATGGCGAGGCTTTGGAAAGCGACATTGCTCGAAAGCGGTTCGGAAGCCAAGGGGTAATCATCGAAACTGGCGACTGCGGACGAGGGGCAAAGCCAAATGTTCGCGGTGTCGGTGAAACCGCGGGCGTCAGTGTAATAGACCGCGAATGAAGTGAGGTTGTTGAACCAAGAAGTGACGACTTTCAAGCCGTTCCCTGCGGAAATAGGCTGGTCGAACCCACCTTCAAAACATAAAGCGTTGCCAGCGCCATAGGCCAAAATCGGCATATAGACATAATCCGTTTGGGCCGTTCCGCTTGAAGTCGCGTAATTGCCTTGGAAAACGGCGAAGTCGATAGAATCGACCGAAATCGTTGAGGTCGATGAAAGATAGGTGTATTGCGCCTCTCCGCTTGGGATTAGAGCGCTCCACATTGAAAGCAAAGTATATTGGTCGAAGTGGACTCTCGTTCCGACTCCGCCCGTCAGCGAGAAATAAACGTACTCTTGGTAAATCGTTTCGCTGGACAAGCACCTTTGCGTGTCTATGCCAGTGTACCTTATGTCCCTGTCCAAAGTTATCTTGGAAGAGAGTTGGTTGTAGTTCGCGGTGAGTTGCAGTTCGCATTTTATCCCGTTGCCCGAAATCGTTTGCTTGACCGACTGGACGACCCACGTTATGCCGTCTTGGATTATCGTTTGCCCTTTTTGCGGAACCTGCGAGGCCGAAGAATAGGTGTAAACGACCTGCCTAGTTTCCTCGCCTAGCCTAGAGGCCAGCCCTAACATATTCGACCCCATTTTGTTGAGGTCGATGACCGCGCCCGATTGCCCGATCAAACTTTCCCCTGCGCGTTTGTCATCGGGGCTTTCGACCCTCAAACAACCGTCTTGGATAGGGATATACTCAACCCTCATGCGAAGATTCCAAATATCGTTCTTCGTTTCATCGGAGTTAAGGAATACTTCCGTTGGAGAAACATTAACGCCAGTCATTTTGAAAAGAGACGATATAAGAAGAAGTTTGTAAGCATAATCAGAACCGCTTGCGTTTTGGTTTATCGTCCCCACATAAATGCCCTTTTGGCCTTTTTGATACCAAAAGGTATTCGACTGCGTTGCCGACATATTCGCGCTTGTGCTTGTCTGCGTGTCGAGCAAAGACCATGCGGATTTCTCAACAACGAAATCGTCTATGTCCAACTGAATATTTATAGGGTAATCATGGCCTAAATCCTCGCCATGGTTGCAGTAAACATAGCACCGATTTATGAAGGCGATTGCTTGTGGGGTCGGGATATACCAGTCGTTAGCCTGCGGAACACCCAAAGAACCGCATTTTGCCTGACACCAAGAACCCGATACCGCTGGGAACGAAACAAAGTTCTTTTGGCTTCCGTTTTGGTAATTGGCGACAATGCCATTCGTCCTGTTCTCATCTTGAACCGAGCCTGCGTAGGCAACGAGATTGCTCGCCATGGCCCCGTTTCTTTGATTGAGGTATTCCACGCCCAAAACGCCGTTTTCGTCCATTGTAGGAACGCCGTCAAATGAGCGATAGACCTCGGTTAGGCAGTCGTAAAGCGTGTTGCCTTGGTTGAACTGGAAATCTGGCGCTGGCGTGGTATTCAGAAAATCAAAGAACTCGCCCGAAGTCGGCAATGAGCAAATCGCCTCGCTCGTTGTATTTATAGAATCGGTCGGCCTGAAAGCGCCGTTGATAATGCCTTGAAGCACGTTCAGGTATGAATAATAATAACCGCTTACATAAAGGGTTATATCGTACATTAACCTTGCTTTTAAGTCCCCTTGTCCAAGGTCGGCGCTAGAAGGTTGCGTTGCGTTTATCGTCAAATCAATAGTCCCTGCCGACTGCATAAGCGCAATTTGCGAAGGCGTTAGTTCTATTGATTGGTTGTCGTTGGTAAGGCTCAATGAAAAAAGCGGAGTCTCGGTCGTCCCCGAAACAGAGTTTACGACCACCGATTGCGCTGGATAACTCGAAGTGTAATTCATGCCGTCTACGGCTGGATAATTGTTTACCATTTTCGATGACACGAGAATTACCCTCATCGTCATCTTGGCGTTGGTCAATTTAAGTTTTGGCGATATTCCTATTTGATCTTTCCAGATATAAGAAACCGAACTTGTCCAGTTATAGGTTTTCGGAATCGGGAAATAACTCACATAGAAACCGCAGTTGGTCTTTACCCTGAACATTCCTAGATTGGCAGGTTGCGCGAAGTCCATTCCCTTGACTAGGTGGAAATGAAGTTCTCGCGTGTTTTGGGCGTACTGGACGGTGTGGTAATAAGAAGGGGTGGCCCTGTCGGCTATCTGAACTTGGTCGCTCACGATGACATAGAAATGCGAAACGGCGTTATCGTCAACGTAAGTCAGTTTCGCTCCAGTCGAAAAGCAAACCCTGTTGGTTATCGGGCCGACTATAATCTGCCCTTCGTCCAAGGATTCGTCCTGCGTGAGTTTTTGGGTCGGCAGGATAGAAACGTATTGAGTTATGTCGGTTCCGTTCAATAGCCAGTTCATACCCCTCGCTTCCCCCATGTGTTTATATCCGCGTTCCCCATGAGTGCGCGTTGCTCCGCTATCTGCTTATTCGCCTTGTCCGTCTCGATTTGCTGACGGGCGTAACTGACCGCCGCGCCTATCGGGTTCATCAAATGGCCTATGCCAGTCTTTAGGTTATTCAAAGCCATTTGGGACGAATAATCGCCCGAATAAGCCGTCCCCAAATCGACCGCGGTGGTGGTTATGTAAGAAGCGACCCCGATGACCGCCATGACGGCGGCTACCCAAGGGACGGCCTTAACTACCGCGCCCATTGCCGCGCCAACGGGGTTTCGGGCGGTCGAGATGACCGATTGCACCGAAATGGTCGAGGTGGACTTATCCTTTTCTGGTTCGGTCGAACTCTCATCGTTCTTCGGAACGGTCGGCGTGTCGGCGGAAGGGCTTGCCCCGCCTTCGAGTTGGACTACTATCCTGTAGTCCATTAGATACTCCCCACGGTGAGTTGAGGCTCGATCGTCAGTATGGCCGATACTGGTTTGCCTAAGTCCTCGGTCAGGCCAATGTCCTTGATGAAGCATTTTGTGAAGCCCGAAGTCCCGAACCACACGTTGCCGCCCACCCTCCAAATCTCATAGAGGGTCATGGCGGTGTCTTTGAGAGCGCCCGAATCTTTTAGCGCCAATATTTTCAGCCAAAAATCGTTCGCGCGAACCATGCAGGTCAGCGTGGCTACCTGCGCCCCCGATTGGGCTATGCCCTTCTGAAGGCTCGAAGAAAGCCCCTGTTGCTCGTAGGCCATTGCCGAACTGGCAACGCTACGCGCGACTGGAACAAGGGTTTCGGAATAGGTGACACCTTGGTAGACGAACGAAATGCTATGTTCTATTTGGTTGCCGAAAATCAGCCCTTCGGCCTGACCAGCGTTGAGCGACCCCGAAAGGTAGAACTCGCAGGTCATGGTCGCCCATTCCCTAGAGAGGTTGACCGTCTTGCCGAAAATCACGTTGACGGATTCTTTCACCTGCGAATATTGGTTCATGTCCAAATACTGCATTTGGCCCATGGTCGGAACGCCCAACGCGCAAACGCAATAGCCCGAACTTGCGCCGAAGTTTATCTGCTGACCATTGACGGCGCTCGCTAGGTATTCAAAGTAATTCCTGACGGCTAAGGTGTTCGCCACGGGGAATAGGAAGGTCATCGTCAAAGACATAGACCACATATTCACGTTCGGGAACGCCTCGTAGCGACCAGCCGAGTTCTGCTCGACCATGACGGGGAAGCGCGTTTGCTTGTTCTCCAGCGAGGCCACGGAATCGGCAAAGGGAAGTTCGGGCGAGCGAACATCGAAATAAGTCGAGGTGTCGGGCCTAGTCAAGGACGAAACCAAAGAATCCGTCCCGTTGAGGACGGCTTGGATTTTAGCGACGAACTCTTGAATGTCGATCATATGTCGTACCTCCCGTAGCCCTGCTCATCTTCGGTATATCCCAGTTTCTCGGCTTTGTTGAGGACGACTTGGAAGGCGAGGTAGGTCGCCTTGTTCGATATGAAGCCGTCATGCTTATGGGAACCAGGGTGGAACTTTCCCCCGAACCTCCCCCCTATGCCGAAGGGCAAAGGCCGCCCGAACGCGTGCGGTATGTCATGGGGCGAAGTGCCTTCTTGCAAATAAGGGATATAGGGCGCTACCGCCGAATCGAAGGTTATGGTCGAAATCGAAGCGCCTATCATCTTTTGGACTGGCGTTTGGTAAACCGCCGAATCCCTTAGTTTCCCCGTTTTCAAAGGAAACCACGCGGAGGCTTTTATCTGCCTCATGGCGGAGTTCGTCCACTGCAGGCAAAGGTTGTCGCGTTGCCTCTCGGTCATGTTATGGCAATCCTCTTAGGCGACATTCTCTCGTTGAGTTCTTCGTTTTGAGAATGAATACGCAATTTCTCGGTGTGAACCTCGAAAGACTGGACTCGCCATAATCTTCCGCCGTCAAGCATGAACTTCGAGATTTCGGACGAACCTATCATCACTATGATATCGTCTTTCTTCATTTCGGAGATTCTCAAAGGCAGGTAATTCGCCTCGATATAACTTTGCGAACTGGAAGCCCAAAGGCCGCCCACCGAAGAACTCTGCTTCGTCACGGTGAGTTTCTTGCCCTTGAAATAGACGGGCGGCAAAAAGTCGTTGAGCGAATCGCCCAAAGCATTATCCTTCCTGCGGAGATACGCGCAGGTCTGAACATTGTTTTGAGGGTTCATCAGTACGCCCAATCCGCGTAGGCCGTTTGCGGAAGGCTCACGCCAAGGTAAAATCGCTTGTTGAAATAATACTGAAACGGCCCGACCGAAACGTAGCCGTCCAAGAGAATATCTTGGGCTTCGGGGCAAATGCGGACTTCCTTGATAAGTTTAGGGTCGATTGTCACGTTGTTGTTCGGGTCGATAGGGGAAACATTGGCTATGGAGTCGTAGTTCGACTCGGAGTCGGCTTCGAGTTGCGCCCTCAACGCTTCGAGCATAAGGCTCATTCCCTGCGTTGTGCATGATATGAGCCACTCAACGAAGCGCCAGTTGTAGCCAGCGACTTCGTGTTTGAGGAATCTATAGACATGGTTGGTGTAACTTTGTTGCTTGCGCGAGATTTCATCGTCCGACAATTCGGGCATGAGGTTCTTTATGATAGAGCCGTCCAAAAGCCAGCGGTGGGTCACGGGGTCGTATACCCTTTGCCCCTCAACGCTGACGGGAGCGACATAGACTTCATTCAATGTTGCCATGGTTTTTAAGGTTTTGCCGATCGTTGGGGTCGAACCAACAATCCGTTATCGGCATGGTTGGGGTGGGAAGGAGGACGAACCCACCCCTTAAACGCTCACGCGTTCAATTCGCGGTTAGGCGACCAGCACGGAGTAGACGGCGGAAATCTGCCCTTGCGCGGTGTAGGCGATGACATTGGCGTACTTGCCAGCGGTCAGGCCGAGGCCGCTAATGGTCGCGGAGGTCGAGAGTCCCTTCACGCTCGCGGCGGCGTAGCCCGTGACGAAGGCAGGGAGGTTGGTGACGGCGCTATCGCTTTGGAAGTAAGCGAAGCCAGCGACTGCGGCGGCAACGGTCTGCGGATTGCCGGCCTGCGCGTAAGAGGTGTAGGTCGGGGCGCAAACGATCTTGGCCGCGGAAGCGGAAGCGGTCGCGGTCAGCGCTAAGTCAGCGAGGCGCGAGCCTTTGCCGATTATGGTCGGGGTCTTGGAGATGATTCCGAAGATTCCGAACGGGTTGACATAGTTCGCCTGCATGATGAACACGTTGCCCTTCGTGAAGAAGGTAGCCGCGCCCATGCGGTAGTTCGGCTGGAGCCGAGTTCCCTGACCTTGCGGCGCGGGAATGGTCTTAACGCCGTTGTCGGCGAGCGCGAACTGGTTGGCGTAGCCCGAGGATTCGACCGCCATGAAGCCCGAAGCGGCGAGGGTGCCATAGGGGAAGCCAAGGTACTCTTCGGCGATACGGATTTTCATGGGCGAGAGAAGGTTCATGTCAACGGCCCCATAAGTGCCGTGATAGCCGTCTTCCATGGTGTTCTTGACATCGCCTTCGGAGAAAGCGCCAGTCTTGAGCATTTCTTGGGCGAAGTTAGAACCGCCAACGATGAACGCGCCAGTCTGGCGGATAAGTTTGGTGATTCCGTTGATATAGAGGATACGGCGAGTGTCCTCGGGGAAGATATCAATCCCGTTGGCGGGGTCGCCAGCGTTGAGGTCGTCTTCGGCTTCATCGAAGCACGGGCGGATACCGTCAGCCTGACCAGCGGTGTAGGTGACGACATTCGCGTTGGCGGAGTCGTTGTAGAACGACTGGAAGAACTTGGTGGCGAGGCACATACCGTTTTTGACGAGGTACACGCCTTTGCCGATTTGCTTCGACCAATCGTCAATCTTCAACTGCGGGACGAGCGAGAGGTTGTTGAACGGAACGTCAATGTTGGTATCAATAACGTCCAAAACCTCTAAGAGACACTCGGAGTTGGTGACTTGGAGAGCCGAACCGCTGAACGAACCGCCGTTCACGCTCGCGCCTAAGCGCCGAGGGAGAATGGGCAGAAGGTCGGGTTTCGGGACACGGATTTGGCTGACGGCCTCTTCCTTCGTATAGGACGAATAAACGCCCTTGTTGTCGCGCTCGGAATCGCCTTGGAGGTAGGTTTCGAGGACTTTTTCGGTAATCCGTATGTCTACGGAAGTACCATTGACTTGACTAGTAAACGGCATAAGTTTTTTTTCCTTTTCGCTATGAAGCGATTATCTCATTCCAGCCTTTTTCTGCAGGAGTTCGATCTTCTTTTCATCGGAAGATTCTTCGCTCTCATGCGGTTCAGGTTGGGGGTTCGCGCCGATTGGCGCTGGATTTGAACCCTGAGGAAGCGGAGTCCCTAGAGAGGCTAATATGCCTTCGGCGGACTTCAATCTCCCTGCCAGCCCTTCAACGGTCTTGGCGAGGTCGTTGTATTTTTCTTCCCAATCGACATTGGGCGAAGGTTGGGCTTCCTTCGGTTGGGCCACATTCGGCTGAATCGGCTCGCTCGGCTTCGGCTGGGGTTCTCCGCCCTTTTGCGCCTCATCGGGTTTCGCTTCTTCGGGCTTGTCTTGGCTCGGGTCGGCTTTCGGGGCCTCTTTCGGGGCTTCGGGTTCGGTAGGCGGAACCGCGCCTTTATCCACGGCTTGCTCGGGCTTAGGTTCTCCGCCTTCGCTAGGCTTGCCGTTCGGAACATCTTTCGGGGCGGTTAAATCCTGTATGAAGTTAGCCACCTCTTTGTCGACTGCGCCATAACCTTTCAGTTTGGCTTTCAGTTCATCTTCGTCAATAGTGATTTGAGCCATTATTGTCTCCTTATTTGCAATATATCACGAAAACCTGTCCGCTGAACGGGAAATCAGTCCCGTCTCGGTTCGGCCTCGGCTTCGCCAGCCTCTTCCGCGCCTTCGTGCAAAGCCTCTTTCACGGCGTGGCTTGTCGCTTCGTAGGGCGATTTGCCGTCATTGATTGCGTACTTTGCGAGAATGTTTTGGAGGTCGCGTTTGTGGCGTTCCTCGTCCTCGATTATGGCGATGAGGATTCGCTGGCTCTCGGAGTCCGCGCCGAACAAGGGCAACGCTTTCTTGTAGCCCTCGATCGCTTCGTCCTCGTCCTTGTGCAGGAAGGCAAGCACCCCAGTGATAGGGTCGTCCTTCCCCATTTTGAGGATTTTCTCCGCGCCCTCTTCGCCCACTTCTTCATCGGGCTTAGAGAACTTCTCGAAAGTCTGCTTCGCTTCGTTCATACTGCTCTCCATTCTTGGGGCGGTATGCCCCATTTATTCGCAAAGGATTCGTATTCCTGAATCCCTTTGTACCAAAGTTTTTCGTACTCGGCGGCCTTTTGCTTGTCGATTGCCGACATGAGTTTGGCCTTGGCTTTCAACCCCCTCAACCGCCTTTCGGTGTCGCGCATGAGTTGCTCGGCTTTCGAGGTTTCGGAGGCTTCTTCCTTGGACGGCTTCAATATATCACCTTTTTCGTAGGGTTTGAGGAAGTGTCGGCAGTTGAAGCCCGATAAGATGAAATTGTGGTAGCCGTATTTGTCGGTCCGCGCGAGCATATCGTTCAAGGAATAAATCGGCTGACCGTCTATTGATTGACCCGTCTTGAAGTCGGGGCTGACGGAACTTAGGGTTTTGGAGACGATTTTCCCTTGGTCTGGGAAGCAACGGTCGGAGCAGTTTTGGTGAACCGAGATTCGGAACAAATCGCCGCCAGTTTTCAAAGTCGCTTCCATTCTTTCCTTTTGGTAGCCCCACCTGACCTCGGTTTCTGCCTCGCTCCATTCGGAAATGGGCCTAACGCCATAGGAAGGGGTGGCGGAAGGCTCTTGGCCCGACAACAATTCGATCGAGCCTTTGACCTTTGAGGGGAGTTTACGCGCTTCGATTAAAGTATCAGCCATGCCGTAAGAAGTTGGAAGTTTCTCGGCCTGCTCGACCGCCTTGGCTGGGGTCTTGGGCAAAGTCGGTATCGCCAGCCTCGCCTCATCGACCTGCGTTCTCGTTTTCGGTATCAGGTATTCCCACTTCAAAGCGGACTGCCATAACCCGTTAGCCAAAACGCTCTTGTCAGAAGAAGGTGGCAACTCCTTAATCATGTCTTTAATGGCTTTCTCGATTTCGGCGTTGACGAAGGCCATGCCGACCAAAGATAGCATGGCTATCACGATGATTTCCTTTATCCGCATTTCGGCTTTCCGCACCGCTTCCAAAGCCTGCTTGGTGTCGGACTGCTCGGTTCGAGAACCGCTTTTGACCGATTTTATTTCCTGTTTTTGTGACATTTTCACGATTTCCTACTTCAAAACCTTCGATTTTGGCATTTTTTATTCCTTCTTGGGTTGTTTGAAAGAAGAAAAACCGCTTTTGGGTTGCTCGATTTCCAAATCAGCGCCCTCGATTTCGGAGAGGTCGTCTTCGGTTATGGGCTTGCCGTTATTTATGGCTTCTTCCATTTTCTTTTGATACCACTCATCTTCGTAGGTCATCGTGGTGAAAAGAGGTGGAAATGTTCCAAATATATCGACATATTGCTGAATTATTTTTGGTTCCATTTTTTAAGTTCGCCTTTCGCTATTTTGGAATAAAGTTCCTCGGCCTGCTTCGCTTGTTCGGGGAAGTATTCCTGAATCCTCTTCATCGAGGCTTGGTTTGTCGCTCTTGCCGAAACGTATTCGGCAAAGAACTCCGCTCCTCTTTTCATGCGGTCTTTTCCCCAATACCTACTGCCATGGCCCATTCCAGTTAGGCTCAGACCATACGAGGCTTCAAACATATCGGAAATATCCCCAAACTCTTGGTCGATAATCCCTTTGGCGTTTGCTTCGATTCCGAAAACGCTATTGTCGTTAATCTTGGCGCTTATTTCTTGAAGTGTCTTGTCAGCGGATTGCCTAGAGTCAATATCGTCCATTGCTCTCCAGTATTCTACCCCTGTAATTTCGTTATTATGGTATCGCTTATTAAGCGAATCTCTTTCATCGACATACTTTTTAACGGCGCTTTCCCTTTGCTCGCGGAGTTGATCTAAAACGGCCTTTTTCTTTTTGTATTCGGGGTTTGATTCGAGTATTTCCTTAGTTTTGTCCTCGACCGCTTTTTTCGCAAGAGCGTATGTTTGCGTTATCCCTTTGTCCTTGCGAAACTCGTTTATGGATTCGGCTAGGGTTTTGCCATTCGATAGTTTGACGGAGTAACTGGCAGGAACCCACCCTTTTATGTTGTACTTTTCATCGTAGATTCCTTGCTGGCTATAAATCGCGTCAATTGCGTGTCCGCACTCATGGTAAAAAACTCCGCCTTTGGAATAATGATTGTCCTGTAATCCTCCGCCACTGGACAACTTTACCAACGGCTGAGTCTGAACATAGGCCGACCCAAGCATAACGCAACAATCCTTTTTGCTTGGAGTAAAACTAGTTCCAGTCCCATTGAACGAATCAAGCAGAACTTTTTGGGAATCGGGGTCTCCAAAAGAAAAATCGGTTTTAATCTTTTCTTTGAGTTCGGTTTTTTTGCCTTTGAAGTTGCTATCAACGTAATCGCTGAATGTTTTGTGTTGTTGCTCTGCTTGCGCTTTTTGGTCGACCTTGATTTTCATTTCCTCTTTCGCTTTGCCTTCGGCTATAACGCCTTTGACCGCGCTTTGGTCGGCAGGCTTCTTGAACACCTGAAAATGGACGTTCGCCCCAACCTCGTCCGCGTATTCTCCCGAGGGGTCGCCGTTGCCTGCTGGAACGTAGTCCTGTTGCTCTCCTGCGGAGTTGGGTTTGGTCGGCATTAGTTTCCCCCTAAGTCGGGGAACAAAGGCTGGCTCTCTTTGTCGGCCTGTTTCTCGGCGTTGCACTTAGCAATCAAAAGTTGGATTTGGTCTTCGTCCATTTCGGGGTGGAGTTCGCGTATCGCTTCC
>Ga0183101_1000416_pt2 | contig 20082 bp, 20 predicted proteins | sample Biomet3_FD_127790 | JGI IMG/M metagenome (GOLD analysis project Ga0183101, IMG submission 127790) | Microbial communities from bioreactor (seeded with sewage sludge) at LBNL, California, USA - Biofuel metagenome 3 | ecosystem: Engineered > Bioreactor > Anaerobic > Unclassified ...
GTACAATTGTCTATTCTATCGATTATTAATACGCTTTTGCCAAGCCCGAGGACTTCCGCGCTCGGCCGCAGGCCCAGTTAGCTGTAGGTGAATTGCCGTGAGCGACTTCCGCAGTGGCAGCTGCAGTTGCGTGAGGAGTGAGGGCAGCGTTTGGCTTACATCTGATTCGTTAAAAGGACACGTTAATCAGATGTTCCAAACGCTCCGAACGACGAACAATTGCAACTGCCTGCCACAAGGAGTAAGCGAACGGCAATCCACCTACAGCCCATACTTTTTCTTCATCCTCATCAGCTTCGTCTGCGTGATTCCCAGTGCATCGGCCGCCTGTCTGGTAGTGCCGTTCTCTTTCAGTGCAAATTCGCAGAGTTTCTTCTCCTGCTCTTCGATAATGTGTTCAAAATCTATTTTGTCAGCTGTTAGTTTTGTACGGGTATTCACAACATACTCGTCAAAGACGTTTTCGTTCAGCATCGACTCAACGTCATTGCCGCTGATTTGATCACCGCGAGTATTGATGATGATGCGGTGGATAGTGTTTTCAAGTTCGCGGACGTTTCCTGGCCAATCGTATTTGAACAAAGCAGCGTAAGCTGATTCGTCCATCTCTTTGGTCATGCCGTACTTGCCGTTGTACCGTTCTAAGAAGGCTTTTGCAAGTACCGTGATATCATCACGCCTGTCACGCAGCGGCGGCACCGTGATGACGCAGATGTTCAGACGATAGTACAGGTCCTCGCGGAAACGCGCATCGTCGACGAGAGTTTTGATCGGCACGTTATTGGCACAGATCACCCGCACGTTGACGTTGATCTGTTCCGTTCCGCCGACGCGGTAGAATTGGCTTTCCTGCAGGACGCGCAGCAGCTTTGACTGCATGTTCATGGACAGTGTGCCAATTTCATCGAGGAAGAGGATGCCGTTGTTCGCCAGTTCGAAGTATCCCTTCTTGCCGCTGGATTGGGCACCGGTAAACGCACCCGCCTCGTAGCCGAAGAACTCAGACTCAGCCAGCGACTCCTGGATCGTAGCGCAGTTCACTTTGATGCATGGTTTGTTGTTCCGCTCGCTGTTGGCATGAATGATCTCCAGCACCTTCTCTTTGCCGACACCCGTCTCTCCCTGAATGATAACGTTGCAGTCGTACTTCGCCACGTTGATTGCCTCATCGACCATTTCGCTGGTGATTTGGCTGGCGTAAATAAAGTCATCGACTCTCCGCTCCCTGTATTGGGAAAGTATCACCGCCATCCTCTCGCTGACTCCCCGTTTGGAAGCAACATTGCGGAACATGTCGTTGGCCTGATCCAAAATCGGGTCAATGTCGCAAAGAAGTTTGTCTGTGAACTCATCGTTGCCCGTAAAGTACTGCTCGCGCTCAATGGTGTGTATGTGCCGCTTCATGCTTTCGGCGATGAGAACAAAGTCGCGCATGCCATTGGTCATGTTGGTGAAAAATGTTATGCCGTTGTCTTTGACCAGAAATGAGGAAACGGTCTCCGCACCGCGGCGGCTTTCCGTATTAACTACGACATCAAAGTTGCCGACTTGATCGCCCATAGTCTCCAGACTTGCCATGGAGTTGCGCAGATCGGTGAAGATCACCTCATCCGAACAAAGCAGCAGCAGACGTTCCAGCTGTTCTTCCGGCAATCCGCCGCAGCATTCATGGTCCATGATGATCGTCACGCCGCGGTTTTTTGCACACTCATATTTCAGAACTCCGGCATACATCATGGTGATCATGATATCCATGCCGATTATCGCCACGTTGGCCCTGGCAGGTATGGAATTGTACACGCTGTAGAAATTTGCCGTGTCCTCCAATGCCTTTAAGATATAGCGGGCATCACTGCAGCGCCCTTTTTCATATACTATCGATCCTTCGAATACTATTGCATAACCTTTTACATACAGCTGGCAGTAGTTAAAATCAATGGATTCGATTTTCTCAATATAGATAGGAATGGCAGTAAGCGTAGCCTGTGCGTAATAATCATCACCGATCTTGTAACCGGTTTCCTGGGCATATTCATTACCCATTGCCTCTATTTTGCCGTAGAAAACACCGCCGCTGTCAGTGAACGGATTGTGCAGCTTGCCCCTTTTGTTCACGATATCAATGATCTTTTCCTTCATTCTCTGCTCGTCGTAGTCGCACTGACTGCACATCTGAATGAAGCTGTTTGGATCTACGTCAATGAGTTCCAGCCTGACTCTGGCCTCGTTTGTTCCGATTTCTCTGCTGTTGTCAAGTTTCCAGGCCGTAACAGGAACAGTTCCCTTCGGTTCAAGTATCCTGGAAAGGCCAAAATTGTCTAGCATTAGCTGCACCTCCCTGCGATTTTGTGTCTTTACCACAGTTTAACACATTTCTGATTTATATTCAATTCAAGGTTCCACGTTTTTGAGTTGATTTCAAATCAAAAACGCACTCATCAAATGCCAAAATGCTGAAAAACAGCCTTTTTAACTTTTGGCACGCTAATTGCTATATACTATTGCAAAGAAAAAAAGAAAAGATTCCAGATGAACAATTCCTGGAGTAAGAAGGAGGTACAATATGAAGACTATCAGCAGCAGTGTAAGCACACTCATCAACAACAAATTCAACCAGATGAAGGCAAACGGCATAGGCGCCAAACTCAATCAGGCAGATACCAATAAAATGATTGTGGATGTTCTCCTGATGTACGCCCAGGATCTAGGGCTGGCAATCGACTCATACGATATCACGAATATCGTTTTCCAGTCACAGCAGCTGCCAGATGAATTGAAATCTACGACATATGTCACCAAAGCAGCTTAACTTTACTACTAACTATGTAAATCCTTTAATCCATAAAATAGTATAATAGCGACTCTAATAATGACCCTAATAATAAGAACCCCACCCATCCTCGAAGCATACGCTTCGGATGGGTACCCGGGAACCTTGTTGTCCACGACAATAAAGTAAAATAAAATTAAATCCGAAAAGTGCACGGTTTCCAAGCCGTGTATTTTTCGTTTTTGGGCAGACACTACATCAGCAAAATTAGGTCCGTTTCATTTATCACCTGTTTACTTGCTGGCGGAAATACTGTATAATCAAAACCATAAATATCGCGGAAAGCCGCAGAAAGTGAGGCACTTCATGAACGAAGACAATTACACCGATAAAATGCTGGAGGACGGCAGCACCCTGTTTTATCTGAAGAACCGATTCCAGAACAAGAGAACCAAAGAACAGTTGGACTGGCTCCACGCCTGCATCCGCGATTCCAAACTCATCGTACCGCTGATTCCAGTCAGCCATAAGCCTGACATGCTTGAATCCGATGACGGCACCCGCTATCTGCCGATGTTCTCAATGATGAACCAGATGCAGGAGGACTATAAAGATGAATTCGATCTGGAGATCATGACCTTCCAGCAGTGCGTCGATCTGGCAAAGAACACCAAGGGCATCGATGCCATGGTCATCGATGGTTTCACAGAGCCGATGATCATCGATTTCACCCTGGCAGAAGTTATTATGAAGACTCCGTCCAGACTTCACAAAGAAGAAAAATAACTTGCGTCAGCGTGCTCAGACTAGAAATTGAACTGCAATGATTTTGATGCGCATAATTTACATGCAAAGGCGGATGGCAGATTACTTGATGCCATAGCAGGTTTACAATAATATGCAATTATACTTTGGCGCCATTCTGAAAACAGGCGTGATTCGCCAAATGTTCCCATTTCAAAGAATAAATTGCCCTTTTGGGAACATGTGAATAGCTATGCATACTCAAATTCTAAATTATTCCCGATGGTTCACCTTGATTTTTAGCCATCGGGTTCTTTTTTGTCATGTATTTCCAATATCATATGACGCAGTTATGCAAAATCCATATTTTCCCACACCAGTATAGCTTCAAAGCATGGTTTTAGTTGACATAAAATTTTCTTTGAAATAACAATGTTCCCAAATCGAAGAATTACTTTCGCTTTTGGGAACATTTTACTTTAGCCACGTTTTAAGTCAAAATCATACGAATAAACTAATATATTTTAGTTATATTTATTCAAAAGTGTCCGGCACATAATAGAAAATAGATGGCACGCGATCAACTGACCAGCCTGCAGTTACGCCTTTGCTTCCAGCGGGTTTTCTTCTCCCGCTTCGAACCGGCGCACCGCTTCAAACACGTGGTAGCACATCCCGTAGACCGCCTGATCCGTATAGAATGCCGTATGCGGCGAGACTATTACATTAGGAAAGCTCTTCAGCATCGCCAGCTGACGGTTGTCGATCACGTCGCCAGAACGGTCCCAGTAATAGAGGCCGTTTTCATCTTCCAGCACATCCAGAGCCGCACCGCCGATTTTTCCCGACTCAATGCCTTCGATCAGCGCATCGGTATCTATCAGCGTTCCCCTCGCCGTGTTGACGATCAAAACTCCCATCTTCATCTTCTCAATTGCGGCTTTGCTGATAAGGTGAAAGTTGTCCTCTCCGCCCGGCGTATGGAGTGTGATGATGTCAGACTCTTCTATCAGCCGATCAAAGCTGACAGCCTCTGCTCTCTGACCCTGCATTTCTTCCGGATGATGTCCGCAGGCCAGTAGTTTGCACCCAAAGCCGGAAAGATCACTGATGACAGTTTTGCCGATCCTTCCGGTACCGATCACGCCCACCGTGCACTGGGATATTTCCCTGCCCATTTTGTTCTTCAGAGAGAAATCCTGTACTTCAACTCTCTTCATGATATGTCCCATGCGTCTGAGCAGCATCAGCATGAGCATTACGGCATACTCTGCCACGCCTTCCGGACCGTAGTCCACATGGCTGACTCTGATGCCAAGTTCCCTGCATTTCTCCAGGTTTATATGATCTGTTCCCACGCTCCGGGTGATCAGATATTTGATACCGTGTTCTGCGAAAATCTCAAGTATCCTGTCCGTCAGCCCGGAAACAAGTATTGAAACTGCCTGACAGCCTTCCACCATGCGGGCATTTTCTTCAGTTTCATACCCGTCAATGCCAGTATATTCAAAACCGTATTTCTCAGACAACATGTCAAAAATCGGTCTTTCATCGTAATCACGTATATTGTAAATAAATATTTTCATGTCCGTCTTGCCGCTCCTTATCATATTACTATGTTAATTCTACTCCAAAAGCAGCCTTATCTCAACTGATTTTCCTCTGTCACTGAGTCCGGCCTTGTGATATAATGAAGGCGATTTCAAACGGAAGTCAACAGCAATACCGCTGATGTAGGGTTTTTAAGGAGCATCAAAGTGGACCACAGAATCAAAACCGGCGAGCAGATACGTACATTCCGCCTCGCCATGGGCATCTCCCTTCAGGAGTTTGCCAACCGCATACACAAGAGTAAATCGACCGCTTCCAAATACGAAAACGGCCTTATTTCCATAGATTTAGACACGCTTTATGACATTTCCGAAGTACTCGGCGTGCCTCTCTTCAAGCTGCTGGCATCCAGCGGCAGCGACCGCGCGCAGGCAGGCGCCGGCGCCTTTGAAAGCCGGCAGTACCTATATACCTACGCCCGCAACCGGCTGACCCGCAGCATCATCGACCACTATTATTCCGACAGAAGCAATGAACTGAGCGCTACTTTTTTCTACGATGTTCCGTCTTTCAGTCAGCCAGAAAAATGCCGTGCCGTCTACGAAGGCCACATGTCACGTCAGGGCACCGTGGTCAACTACCAGTTCGTAAATAAAAGGAACAGCACAGAGCATACATTTCTGTGCTGCATAGAAAGCCTTGATAATGCCGGCTACAATATGGGCCTGCTGTCCAGCATATCCTTTACCACCATGTATCCAAACGCCATCAAATCACTGCTGACGCCTGTCACTCTGCCCGAAGACGAAGCTCTGCGCGAGCTTTTGATCTTCAGTAAGGAAGACATCAAACGCATGAGGAAGGAAAACATGCTGACGATCATTCGTGAATAGCTATAAAAAGGAGAGCATTGCTGCTCTCCTTATTAGTTTTCTTATTTTCCTTCGATTTCTTTTCTGGTCTCAATGAAGGCATCGACGATCCTGTCGAGGTCTTCTTTTGTATGTGCTGCAGAAACCTGAGTCCTGATTCTCGCTCTTCCCTTCGGTACTACCGGATATGAGAATGCTACTACGTAGAATCCCTTTTCTACCATCTTCTTGGCATATGCCGCAGCCAGCTTCTCATCATAAAGCATGATAGGAACGCATGGGTGAACGCCTTCGATGACATCAAAGCCATTGTCTACCAGCTTTTTGCGGTAATATGCTGTGATCTCTTCCAGGTGGTCTCTCAGTTCAGTGCTCTTCTCAAGCATGTCCAGACATGCCAGGCTTGCGCCAGCGATTGCAGGTGCTAATGTGTTGGAGAACAGATACGGTCTGCTTCTCTGACGGAGAAGGTCGATGATTTCTTTTCTTCCAGTTGTATATCCGCCGGATGCTCCGCCAAGTGCCTTGCCGAGAGTTCCAGTCAGAATGTCTACTCTGCCCTGAACGCCGCAGTACTCCGGAGTTCCTCTTCCTGTCTTTCCAACAAAACCAGCAGCGTGACTGTCGTCTACCATAACGAGAGCGTTGTATTTGTCAGCCATGTCGCACACACCCTTAAGGTCAGCGATGATGCCGTCCATTGAGAACACGCCGTCTGTTGCAATGACTTTGATCCTTGCGCCAGCAGCGTCAGCATCCTGAAGCTGTTTCTCAAGGTCAGCCATATTGTTGTTCTTGTAGCGATAGCGCTTTGCCTTGCAGAGCCTTACACCGTCGATGATGGATGCGTGATTCAATTCATCACTGATAACTGCATCGTTCTCACCGAGGATCGTCTCGAACAGCCCGCCGTTGGCATCGAAGCATGATGAATAGAGGATAGTGTCCTCCATGCCGAAGAACTCGGCGATCTTCTTCTCAAGCTGTTTGTGAATATCCTGAGTTCCGCAGATAAAACGTACGGAAGCCATTCCGTAACCCTTCTCATCATAAGTTTTCTTAGCAGCCTCAATAAGAGTTTTGTTGTCGCCAAGGCCAAGATAGTTGTTGGCACACATGTTCAGAACTCTGCGTCCGTCAGCCAATGTAACGGTTGCACCCTGAGGTGATGAAATAGGAAGTTCGCCCTTGAACAGGCCATCTTCTTTGATCTGTTCAACTTCGCTTTTGTAAAATTCCAATGCGTTTGCTTTAGTAAACATATTATATTCTCCTTGTATTCAAACTCAATTAACTTACTCGTTGATCTTGGACCAGTCCAGGATGACTTTTCCAGACTGACCGGAAATCATAGCCTCGAAACCCTTTTCATAATCGCGGATGTCGAAGTGATGGGTGATGATGCCGGAAATGTCCAGACCAGCCTGAATCATTGTTGACATCTTGTACCATGTATCCCATACTTTTCTGCCGTATATTCCTCTGATGTTGAGTCCATTGAAGATCACGCTTTCCAGGTCAACTTTAGTGTCTGCTTCCTGCAGTCCGAGCAGTGCGATCTTTCCGCCATGCTTCATGTTGTGGATCATGTCAGCAAGTCCAGCCTGACTGCCTGACATTTCCAGTCCAACATCGAAACCTTCAGTCATTCCGATTCCTTTCATAACATCGGTAAGTTTCTCTTCTTTAAGATTGATTGTTCTCGTTGCACCCAGCTTCTTTGCCAAATCCAGACGATATTCGTTGAAGTCAGTTACTACAACGTGCCTTGCACCTGAGAACTTAACGATAGCTGCAGCCATGCATCCGATAGGGCCTGCTCCGCTGATCAGAACGTCTTCGCCCAGCACGTCGTATGACAGTGCAGTGTGCGTTGCATTTCCAAATGGATCAAAGATGGCATACATCTCTTCCGGGATGTTAGGGTTCCTAGGCCATACATTTGATGAAGGGATAACGAGATATTCAGCAAATGCGCCGTTTCTGTTTACGCCAACGCCTTTTGCATCCTTGCAGTTTTCCTTATGTCCTTCCAGGCAGTTTCTGCATTTTCCGCAGGTGATATGTCCTTCGCCGGAAACGATGTCGCCAGGTTTGAAGCCTTCAACGCCGGCGCCTGTCTCAACGACTTCTCCAACATATTCATGTCCGATAGTCAGACCCATAGGAATAGTGTTCTGTGCCCATTTGTTCCACTGATAGATATGTACATCCGTTCCGCATATTGCTGTCTTATGGATCTTGATTTTTACATCGTTAGGTCCTACTTCCGGAACAGGAACTTTCTTCATCCAAACGCCCTGCTCAGGCTTATCCTTGACCAGTGCCCACATCATTTCTTCGCTCATAAATATTACCTCCCGTAACATAACTACATTATATTTAAATTTTATGCCTGCCGAAGATGGTTTTCAAGTTGGGCGGCGTTTCCTCAGATGAAACGGTCTTTGCTTTCGTTTCCTCTAGCGAAACAAAATTCCTCACTGCGGTGCAAAGAAAAAGCCTGCATACGCAGGCTTTTGAAAATTCAATTTATTGTTTCTTTTAATGAAACTATTAGTCTTCGAACGGGAACTTATATGGCAGCTTGTACATGTCTCTGACAGCCATGAAGTCGTCCTGAACGGATTTGCCCATTGGCACTCCCTTGTCCTTTCTGACCTTCCAAACTTCCCATTCTTTCTCACCGGCAGTGAAGATGCGGTCTTCGCCCGGTGCTTTCTTGGATGCTCTGAGAGCGCGCAGTATGTCTCCTGTAGTTTTCTTGAAAGCTTCAAGTCCCATGAAAGCTTCAGGATCCACAGCCATGAAGAAATGTCCAAGATGATAAGGCCTCTTGTTGCCGTTTTCATCAACGTTGGTCAGATCCTTCATGAACAGGTTGTTAGCCAAAGCTGCAGACAGTATCTCAACAACAGCCGCATAGCCATATCCCTTATATCCGCAAAGTTCGTCGCCGATGCCTCCCAAAGGGGCCAGTGCTGCAGTTCCAGCCTTCAGAGCTTCCAGTATCTCTGCACTGTCAGTCATTGCACTGCCGTCCTGGCTGATTACCATTCCTGCAGGCGTTGGTTTACCGCTGCGGGCATAATATTCTATCTTGCCTCTCTGTACGATCGATGTAGCACAGTCGAGGATGAATGGAAATTCCTCATCCGTTGGGAATGCAAATGTCAGCGGATTGGTACCCATCATGTTGTCAACACCAAATGTAGGTGCTACGGATGCACGTGCATTGGTTCCTGTGATTCCTAAGAGCCCTGCCTTGGATGCCATGGTTGCCCAGTATCCGGCAATGCCGTAGTGTGATGAGTTGCGAATCGCCGCTCCTGCAAATCCAAACTTCTTTGCCTTCTCAATGACTGACGTCATGGCTTTATATGACGCTACCATTCCCATTCCGTCATGAGCATCGACTACCAGTGAAGTTGGCGTCTCCTTTACAATTTCATACTCAGTGACTGGATTCAAGATACCGTCGTTGATTCTGTCAATATATATAGGCTTGAAACGGTTGACACCGTGACTCTCGATTCCTCTGCGGTCGCTCTCCATGAGCACGTCTGCGCAGATTTTTGCATCTTCTTCAGGCACGCCTGCTGCCTTGAATGCGTCTATCATGAAATTTCCTATGATATCCCATCCGACATAAGGTCTGTTTTCTGTTTCCATATGATCCTCCTTCTATGATAATGATCATCTATTATTCATTAGCTGTTCGGCAGGGTTTTCGACCTGCCCGTTAAAGATAATTATACCATGATTGGCGCAGAATGTAGACACATATTTCGCATCTATTTCGCGTGAAACTTCAGTCTTTCCGGAGTTTTCTGAAAAAGCATGGTTTTGACCCGTTTTTGGTTATCCGGTTCGGGAGGTGATTCTATATCGGTTCATTTAGCTTGCAAAACGGCTGAAAAATCCCCATTTTTCAACGGTTTAAAGTTGGCACGGTACTTGCTGTATACAAAATACGTTAGAAAACATAATAGATAATCAATATAGTTTGTCATTGTAACAGGAGGTAATAATATGTCAATGAACAGAATTTTAGATAAAATGTTTCTTTACTTTGCATCCAATGGTTCAGCTAAGCTTTCCGATGATGCTGCTCTTGCAGACATCAAAATCAGAAGAACAACTGCTGCAGATGTAAGATATTCTAAGGACATGGTTCACAACTACGTTCAGATCACCAACATTCAGAGATAGCAAATAACGAAGTTCATCTTCAACACATTATATCAGGGGACGAAAGTGCCGCTCAGATTTAGATCCGGGCGGCACTTTTGCTATGCAGTCTTTTCCTCTTCATAGTCTTCATTAGTCAGCGTCTCAACACAGTGACTAGAAACACATTTTACCGAACACGCCAGGAACAATACTCCCGTAGCGGCTGCCAGGGCAAATGGCGACATTGCGACTCCGACATAAGCCAGACCTGTTGTTGCGGCCGATGTAACGACCGGGGTTGTGAACTGTGCCAGATAAAGAGCTGCCGAAATCAGCGGCATTACAGTTGTGCCAGCATTTTTACCAGCTTTCATTGACACAGTTGAAATGATATATGGTATGCCTGCACCATTGGCAAAGCCGATGAGTGCTGACCCTCCAATTGTCCCTGCATATCCGTGGAATGCCATCAGCAGTCCATAACCTGCTATGAACAGCAGCGGAGATACGAAACGCGTTTTGTCTCCCATCTTCCTATGCATTCTGGCAAATAGCAGCCCGCCGCCAAAGGCAATTAAGTCCATAAACGCCATGATGACTGCAATCAGATGCTGCGGGATCACACCGTTTTCAGCTGTGATCATTGCAAAGTTCGCCGGGTAGATGAAAAACGTCATCATCAGGAAGAACATGGCTGCAATGAATGCGCCGTACTTTTCCTTGTGTGCGCCTTTGTTCTGCAGTGCATCTGTCCTTGATGCGCGAGACGGCTTTGATGCTTTTGATGTCTCGTCTGTCTGTACACCTGGGTGAATGTTGTCCGCCGGAACGAAAGCCAGGCAGAGGACTAGGCTGATGAGGCCCATCAGATATACGAGGAAGCTGGCACGCCATGAGATCGCGGCAAGAAGACCTGAAAGCAGCGTAGCAATGACGCCGCCCATCTGGTTCATTGCCGATGAATAACCCATGAGCTTGGACTGGCTCTTTCTGTCAAAGTAGAAGGCCAGCAGCCCTGTTGACAGCGGCATGATCATGCCAACTCCAACGCCTACCAGCGCTCTGGCTGCCAGGACAGCATATATGTTGCTGAACAATCCAGCCGCACAGCCGCCGAAGGTATAGAACACCAGGCCAACGATGACCAGCGTTCTAGCAGACATTTTCTTTGCCATCTTCGGAAACAGCAAATTGGTTATTACTATGAATAGTGCCGGAATGCTGATGATCATCTGCACCAGAGTGGGATCAGCATCGGCAAAGTATGCGCGTATAACGCCTAGAGCCGGCGCAACTGCTGCGCCTGCCATTACTGTCAGCAGAGACAGCGACAGCACAGCTGTAAGTATTTTTTTCTTGTCTTTTGGAATCATTTCTACACCTCTTTCGTATCGTGAAGTTCCCGCAGCTGCAGCCACAGGGAACGCTAAAGCATAAAAAAAAGCGCAGGTCCGTTTGGACTTACGCTTTCGCTACTCAACTCTTAATATATTTTAGCAGATTTTTTTCGTATTTTTCAAGTGTTTTTTTAATTTTTTTCTTTAGCCAGTGCTCCAGCCAGTGCTGTCGCCAGCTGATCACCGCAGGAAGTCTCCTTCCATCCGCAGGTGACGCCTTTGAGTCTTGACACCACGTCCTGAGCCTGCCAGCCCTCTATGAGAAGCGGTATTGATTTCAAATTGCCATCACATCCGCCTGTAAATACGACATTAGTAACGACGCCGTCGTTCAGGTCAAAATCTATCTTTCTTGAGCAGGTTCCGTTAGTATTGTATGTATAGTGCATTCTCGTCATCCCCTTTCAAAACCAACGGGACTATCTTACCGCCTGAGTCATCTAAAGTCAATAATAAATTGAATTTTTTCTATGTACATGATACTATAAAACATATCACAGAATCAGCAAATTACAGCAAAGGAGCAGCATATGAAAATCGTAATTGCATTACCTCTTACTGAAGCGCAGAAGCAGAGCTTTCTTGACGCTTCACAAGGAAACGAAATAGTATTCAAAGACTGCGGCGATGTATCAGGCTCTGTCCTGACTCTAGGCGCAATAACCGAAGAAGACGTCAAAGACGCCGATGCCATAATCGGCAACGCACCGCTGAAAGTCGTCCGCCAGGCATCCAAGCTAAAGTGGATGCAGCTCAGCAGCGCCGGCAGCGATGCCTACGACAAGCCCAACGCATTGCCAAACAACGCTCTGCTGACAGCGGCATCAGGTGCTTACGGCGTAGCCGTATCTGAGCATCTGCTCGCCTGCATCCTTTCACTAAAAAAAGGCCTCCATCTCTATCGCGACAACATGACTAACAAAGTCTGGCGCGACGAAGGCCATATAACGTCTATAGTAGGTTCAGTTTCACTGATCTTAGGCACCGGCGACATCGGCACTGAGCTGGCTTTTCGCCTGAAAGCTCTTGGCGGCACAGTCTACGGCGTCCGCAGATCAGCATCAGTTCCAAAAGAACCTTTTGATAAGATTTTTTCAATTAATGACATTCCTGCCATTCTGCCTCATGTCGACATTCTCGCCTCTGTAATGCCAGGCGATCCGTCACTGACGAATCTCATCGGGAAGGCGGAATTTGCAGCCATGAAAGATTCAGCGATCTTCGTCAACGCCGGCCGCGGAAACATCGTCGATCAGGATGCACTTTGCGAGGCGCTGACCACCGGCGAAATCTTTGGCGCAGCCATCGATGTGGCAGTCAAAGAACCTCTGCCTCAGGACGATCCGCTATGGAACTGCAGGAACCTTATCATTACGCCTCACGTTGCAGGACAGTTCCACCTTCAGCTGACCGTGGACAAAATCGCGGCAATCGCTCTAGAGAACATGAAACGCTGGCTCAACGGTGAAGACCTGGTCAACGTCAGAAATAGGTAGCCGTCCGTCACTCTTTGTCATCCAGCTGTGATGTACAGTGCGGGCATCTGGTTGCATCGATTGAGATCTCGCTCTTGCAGTAAGGGCAGATCTTAGTCGTCGGTGCAGCCGGTGCTTCCTCTTCCGCCTGACGGCTTGAAATATTCTGAGCCAGATCATTCATCTTATTGACTGACTTGACCAGCATGAAGACCACGAAGGCGATAATGATGAAGTTTATCACTGCCATGATAAATTTGCCGTATCCGATGACTGGAGCATCTGCACCCGAGCCAATGGTTACCTTCAGAGCCGACAGATCAACACCTCCGAAAATGCTGAGCAACGGTGAAATGATATCCGTATTCAGCGATGTAACGATTGCGGTAAACGCACCGCCTATAATTATGCCGACAGCCATGTCCATTACATTGCCGCGCATTATGAACTCCCTAAATTCGTTTCTTAAGCCTTTTCTCTTTTCCTTATCCATTTTCCCTGTTCCTTTCCTGATCATTGATCATTTTCCATTCTTCTATCAGCCTGTCAAGTCCGAAAGCCGCATTCGCCGGACTGGTAGACGGCAGTTTTATCGCCTCTATTCCCGTCACCGGGAAGGCGTACCTGTCGTACATTGTTTTTGCCAGCGAGCCGTTGACATAAATTTCCCGGATCTTCGTCTTTTCCAGAAGTCCCGGTATGTCAGCCGCTACTGCATTTTTTACTTTGCTGTCGCTGGAACCAGCTATGTCACAACTTTCTATGACATCCCAGATTGCAATGCCGTTTCTCAGCAGAAACTGCTTCTTTTCCGCGATGGTTTCCGGCACTGCATCTTCAAAGACAGCCGCAGTCACCCTCCAGAACCTGTTCTGGCGATGGCCGTAATAGAATCCGGCAGCCCTAGACTTTACCGATGGAAAAGATCCCAGGATCAATATCCTGGAATGCTCATCAAACACCGGTTCAAAGGGCTGCACGTGATGCTCATATTCCATTCTATTCCTCTTCAGCAGCCGTATCGTCATCTTCGTAGTCATTGGCAAGATGGAACTTGTCGATGAACCAGAATATGATTCCCAGAGCCATTGCTACTACAGCGCCTAAGCACATTCCTGTAAGCTTTACCTGACCCATCTGAATGAATGCTCCCGAAAGTCCAGTTACGAGAACAACGCTTGTCATTGCCAGGTTCCTTGAGCGGCTGTAGTCTACCTTCTGCTCAACCAGAAGCCTGATGCCTGATGCAGCTATCATTCCGTAAAGCAGGAAGCTGACTCCGCCCATTACAGGTCCCGGAATAGTCATGATCAGTGCAGATACTTTACCGAAAAATGCAATAACGATCGAGATAACTGCAGCGCCGCCGATGACCCATACGCTGTAAACGCCTGTCATGGCCATTACGCCGATGTTCTCGCCGTAAGTTGTCGTTGGTACTGAACCGCAGAATCCAGAAAGCATGGTTGAGATTCCGTCGCCCATGAGGGTGCGATCCAAACCAGGATCTTTGATGATGTCACGGCCTATGATGTTTCCTGTTACTATCTGATGCCCAATATGCTCTGATACAACTACGACAGTTGCTGGCAGTATGATTGAAATCGCTGTCCAGTCAAACTTGGCAACTTCGAAGTTCGGGATCGCGAATACTGGTGCATTTTGTACCACTGCCCAGTCGACCATTCCCATCATTGCAGCTACGATGTAGCCTACGACGATGGCGATCAATATAGGAATGAGTGCCATAAATCTTCTGAAAAGTACCGAGCCGAATACTGCAACGCAGAGGGTGATCATGAATACAAGCACCTTCTTCTGGTCAATATCCGTATATGTATCAGACAGGACCAGTCCGCCCATGCTAGCTGCGGTTCCCGAAAGTTCAAGTCCGATAAGGGCTACTACAGATCCCATTGCCGCCGGCGGAAGTATGATGTCTATCCATTTAGTTCCGCAGAAATGTATGATCGTTGCCACGATACAGAACATCAGTCCGGTAATGACGAATCCTCCAAGTGCATACTGATAACCAAGTCCCTGAGTTGCGATAATGATTGACGCAGGCGCAATAAATGCAAAACTTGATCCCAGATAAGCAGGTGCTTTGCCTTTGGAAATAAGGATATAAATCAGTGTACCGATACCGTTCATGAACAGTACGACTGCAGGGTTTATTCCGAGAAGATTCGGAACAAGCACTGAGGCGCTGAACATAGCGAACATGTGCTGCAGGCTGAGCGGGATCGACTCTCTTAGATTAGGTCGTTCCTCAACCTGGATGACTTTTTTCTTCATAAACTACTCCTTTAATGTCCTGTAATAATAAAACTTCTTAACTAGATATTATACCAAAAAAAAATATTCTTGCGAAGTCCATATAGGAAAAACGCAAAAATATTTTTCTGACGCTATTATATAACTTTCTATGCCTTGAGTGCCTGCTGGAATACTCCATCAAGTTTTACCTTCACGGTTTCCCTTGACTCCTTTGGATCAGCCTCATATAGTTTGCGGCCATCAAGCCAGAAACAAGGCACGTACCAGTAATCGTACTTGCTTACAAAGTCTGCTTCGCCTGTCTCACTTACCCTATGTATATTGACGCCGGCGTATTCTGGATGCTCAGCAGTCAGCTCCGTTATAAGTTCTTCCGCCTGTCTGCAGTAAGGGCATCCTGGCAGATAGAAAAACAGCAATTCCTTCTCCATCTTATTCTCCTTTCGGTCTGCGGTCGCTTAATGGCAACCGCTTTGATTCATTTATTCCCGGATTTCCCCGAATGAATCACTTGGAATCACCCGATGAATTTCCCGAGTGTATCGAAGAAGACTGTTGGATTTATAGGTTTGGCTATGTGGGCGTCCATGCCCGAAGCTAGGCATTTCTGAACATCCTCATCAAATGCGTCCGCTGTCATGGCGATGATAGGCACCGTCGCTGCGTCAGGTCTGTCCAAATTTCTTATTGCCTGCGCCGCTTCATATCCATCCATCACCGGCATGTGGAGGTCCATGAGCACTGCATCAAAACTGCCAGCCTCACTTCCTTCAAAGGCTGCAGCTCCATCCTTGCCGTCTGCCGCAGTCACAGTCTCTATCCCCTTAGACTTCAGCATTGCCACCGCTATCTCACGATTGAACATGTTGTCCTCGCAGATGAGAACTTTCTTTCCTGCGAATGATTTTCCGCTGTAAACTCTCTCCTCTGTTTCGTCGCCTGCCACATGATCAACTACGTCAAATCCGCATCTGATCACGAATGTCGTGCCTTTCCCGATCTCACTTTCCACCTTGATATCGCCGTCTGAATAATCCACGATCTGTTTTACTATAGAAAGCCCAAGACCTGTTCCCATTGCATCATAACCATGTCTCTTTTCCTGTGAAAACGGCTCGAACATATGGACCATGAAGTCCTTGGACATGCCGATCCCGTCATCACGTACTGTCACCTCGTACCACACGCGTTCATCACTCTTGCTCAGTTCGCGGACTGTATACCAGACATGACCGCCTTCCGGCGTGAACTTTACAGCATTTGAAAGCAGGTTTATAAACACCTTTTCCACGCTCAGCATATCAGCCATGACATACAAATCTGACAGTCCTGCATCTTCCACTTTGAACGCAACGTTCTTCTTCTTTGCGATTTCGCTGATTGGCACAGTGACATCTCTGATGATGTCATAGGTCCTGCAAGGCCTGACCAGCAGTTCCATCTTGCCGCTGTTAGCCCTGGATATTGTCAACGTATCATCTATCAGATTCAGCAGCAGGTCGCCAGCTGCTTCTGCCTTTTCCAGATACATATGCCTCAACTCAGGATCATCGTCGTTCTCATTAGAGAGCCTGATGAAACCCATGATTGCATTGAGAGGCGTCCTCATGTCGTGACTGATATTTGAAAAGAACTGATTGCGTTCTTCTACATTCCTGTGCAGCGCCTCGATCTCCATTCGCTGTCTTTCCGCCTCTGCTCTGCCTTCAACAAGCGCGTTTCTCTCTTCCGATCTGCGCTTGAGTGAGATCAGCGACCATATCAGGATCAGCACAACTGCAAGAAGTCCCAGTGCTATGAACATAATCATGTATGGCGGTATCTGGTTTAGTACGTTTTTCCAGCCGCCAGCTGCCAATGTGTCTCTGGTAACGATGCTGTCAAAACTCAGACGCGTGGACGCAATGCCTTTGTTAAGTATACCTCTGAGCAAAATATTATCTTCTTTTAATCCTGCACATAGCTCGAATTCCAGTCCCGCCAGCTGCGTGATGCTGTAGGCATTGGAGCTGTTATTGTTGAGAAGCCATGTTGCACTTGGCATCCCCAGCAGTGCAGCGTCAACATCTCCATCTTTCACCATTTTGAAGCATTCGTCTGCACTGTCGCAGGTCTTAAGCGTCGTGCCCTTTAGCTGGCTGAATATGCTGCCCTGGACGGAGCCGATCGCCCTGCCTTTGACGACGATAGTCTTTATCTCCGAAGCACTGGTCGATGATTTTGTCAGCAGAACGCCGCTTATGGTGCCATAGTATGAACTTAAAATCAGATTTTTTTGGCTTGCCGCAATCACCCCGCCGCTGAAGATCCCCAGGATATCAGCCTTGCCGTCGCTGACTGCTTTGATTGCCTTGTCCCCGGTATCATAGCTGACATACTTAAACTTTACGCCGCAGTACTTGGCCAGATATTTATAATAGTCGGGGATGATGCCAATGTCGATGCCTTTGCTGATCGAGTGATAAGGCGCATCCTTTCTGATAACGGCAACCTTGAGCACCGGATGTGCTGCCAGATATTTCTTTTCAACCGCAGTTAGCGGCTCTTCTTTAGCCTTGAACTGATAGCTGTACTTTTCATTGAGGTTTGACAAGTAGTTAGGATCCTCGATGAATATCTGGGTCAGTGCCTCGTCCACCTCGTTTTTCAGATCTGTATCGTCTTTTCTGAAAGCATAGTAATAACTCTGCGGCAGCAGCTGCAGTATCGTCCTGTATTTGCTGGTATAGCTTTCTCCGTAGTCGAAACTGTAGAGTTCTCCATCAATTTTTCCGTCTGCCAATGCCTTTGTCATGCCGTCAATTGAATCAAATTCCACGATCTTGGGTGTGAGTTTTCTGACGCTGCACCAGTTTCTGAACCCCTTGTTGTTGGAAAATGACTTAATGACGCCGATCTTCATCTTGGAGATCTGATCAATGTCCCCATAGTCCCAGCGGTCATCATCTTCCCTTACCGCCAGCGTTCCGCTCAGCGTGCCTAGAGCCATGTCACTGTAAAGGAAATTCTTTTCCCGATCCACAGTCTTTGCTACATTGCAGGCAATGTCATATTTGCCTTCGCTAAGTCCCTTCAAAAAATCCGGATCATTGGAAGAGTCAATGAACTTCACTTCAAAGCCCGCCGTCTGAGCTATACGAGTCAGGCATTCGACATCGGTTCCACGCCAAGTCCCTTCATCATCTTGATATGCAAATAGCGAATTATTATATACCGCCACTTTCACGGTTTTCTGCGCAGTAGTTTCTGCACCAGCCGGTACAGCCGCCGACCCAATGACAAATATGAAAACCAGCAGGGCCGCGGCGAGTTTCCGCATAGGATTTCTAAAAATCACGCAGCTTCCTCCATTCCTATTAGTGATTTTTAGATTATTTTATCATCATTCTATTGCTTTAGCAATGTACATTGTACGTTTGTCTTGAAATTCATCAATTTGGCCTACAGCCGTATATCACTGTCTATTTCCGGCCCGGCGATTTTGTTCGCCCAGCCGTTATGTGTCTCCAGAAATAAATCTTCCGGCAGCCACTGTTCCGACAGTTGTGCCTCTGTCTCTTTCTTCAGTCTGCCCGTCGCGGCGAACTCCCCGCCGGCTGTTTTGATCTTCGCCATCAAAGGCTCCGCGTACCGTTCGAACCCTGGCACAGTCAGGTATCCAGCCTCCGGAACGCAAAACAGCGCCGGGCATCCCAACGCCGGTGCTGAACAAAGCTGCAGCCTCACAGCATCAATATTGTTTTCTGTTCTTGGGTAGCCGCATGTCACCACAAATGTGATTGGCGGAAGCTGTCTGCTCTGCGGGTGTTTGCAGACGTCTCCATCCATGTATATATGTGGCAGCAGCAGGCAGAAAAGCCTGTCCAGCGCCGCCTTATCTCCTGCCGGCATGCCGAACCAATATAAAGGAAAACTCCATACGATGCGTTCTGCCCAGAAGAGGTCTTCATAAAACTCCTGAAAATCGTCGCTCACCATACAGCCCTGACGCGGTTTGCGCCAGCAACCGTAGCATGAAATGCAGTCGGCGATCTCTTTACTGTAAATATTTAATCTGCGAACTTCTGCAGCTTCCGAGTCAGCATTTGCCGCTGCAGTCCCCTCACCTTTCATTCCCGCGACGAAAGCGTCTGCCGCCAGCGCAGTCCTGCTTGATTTTTCCGGTCGCGGACTGCCTGTGATCTCTAAAATCTTCATCACTTTTACCTCCCAGTATACTGGTCAGTTTATCATACGGCCGGCACTTTTTCAACTTTTGACGACAGCTTCAGGCTTGAAATCAAAATGCCTCCAAGCACAAGTGCAGCCCCTGCAATTCCCTGAACCCCAAGGCTTTCATTTAGCAGCAGCGTGCCAAGAGTCGCGGCTGTCAGCGGATTCAGCGCACAGAACATCCCGGTCCTCTCTGACGTCGTGTATTTCTGGGCAACAGGCTGAAGCGTAAAACCAAAGCAGCTGCATACTACTGCCAGCATTATTATCGAATCCCACTCCATGGTACTGTCCGGCAGTCTCGGTGTTTCAAAGATAAATGAAGCGATCACGCTGAATGCGCCCATGAATCCGACCTGCAGGATGCCGATCGTCAATGGGTCTTCTTTCCGAGCCAGCCTGTCTGTCAAAATGATGCCTACGGCATACAGCATTGCCGCCAGCAGGCATAGTATGACTCCTGGCTTAAGCGATATCGAACCGTCACGGAATGCCAGGAATCCAACGCCGGTCAAAGTCAACGCCGCGCTGAACAAGGCTTTTGCTGCCGGAGATTTGCGGCAGATCACTGCCTCGATGAGCGGGACCAAAACTATGGCTGTATTTTC
>Ga0183101_1000159_pt1 | contig 20010 bp, 16 predicted proteins | sample Biomet3_FD_127790 | JGI IMG/M metagenome (GOLD analysis project Ga0183101, IMG submission 127790) | Microbial communities from bioreactor (seeded with sewage sludge) at LBNL, California, USA - Biofuel metagenome 3 | ecosystem: Engineered > Bioreactor > Anaerobic > Unclassified ...
TCTGACTACCTGTTCTTAATTTTTAGTTGTAGTTTTATAAATAATATTTCAATATAATTGTTTAGATAAGTCCCATTAAAAACAAAAACTTTTCTGAAATTTTGCTGAGAAGTTGTATTTTAAATGTAAATTATAAGACTATGTTTTAGTAAGACTACGTTTTAGAAAATGAGAGAACTTTCAGGAGATTTGATACTTATTATTTATGATATGAGTTTCTAAAGTGCTGTCTGTATATATCTTAGCAGTAGTAGTTCAGACAGCATTGTTCAGGTTTCTTTAGATAGAGCAAATAGGGTTAGTTTTCGTTCACACTAAATTGTATAAAAATTCTTTTTAATATATAGAAGTTCACCAATTTGACTAAATTTCAAATGCCTTTTATTCATCAAGATTTAACACTTTGACGATCAAAACAAGAAGTAAGCTTTTATGAGGAGCGGAACCCTCAAAATGGGCTTTGCAGCAAAATTATCGATACCCAGTAAAGAGTGAAAATATGCTTACTGCCATAAGTTATGGGTTAGGAGTCAATCTGGGAATCATAGAACAGAGATAATTTATAGCCTAAAATAACTAATTATTCTTTCTTTGGCTTAAAGAAACTATCTGAAGACCCAAACCTGACACAAATTTTCCCATTAGGCTTCTGGTCTATGTCCAGATCAAGCACATCTACGATCAGAACACCCGCCATCATAGCAAATGCAATAGAATAGTAGTAAATATCACGCAGCTCCATTTTTGCCTACCTCCTTACAAAACCCCCTGTTCGATTTTTCTCTATTTATATCGTCACTGTTTCTACTTTGATAGTAACCCTCTGAATTTTTTGTTTATAGTTATCTTACATAAGTTATTAAATCGTAGAAGTGCAGAGTTTTAATCTTTTTTGTAAATCTTTGTAGCAAATTTAAAGATCTCAGTAGCAAATTTAGTTATTTTTTAACTTTATATATATGTCGATTCAGTTTGAATTCTCTCTTTAGAGAGACAAATCCGTTGAAGATTTCTCAGTAAAAGTAGTTAAACTTGTTAGAAACAGCAGGAGAAAAATCAAAAAAGAATTAAGAAACAAATTGGTCAATTACCAATCGGGTTAACAGTAGTTCAATTGTATTGACATTATGACAAAAGCTTTAATCTCGAGCCTACCTTTTTGACAATCCGGCTTACTCTAGCCGAGACTTTTATCGCTTTGACAGAAGTTTTATTGCATTTGATAGCAGGCCTGACAATATACCGTAAAAAGGCCGTAATTCCGACCGAAGCTGCCTGGCCAATCCTTGTTTTTCCACCGGTTTTTCGTCTTTTATTCACAGATTGCCGCAAGTGGATTTAGATCGTAGATATTTTGGAAAATACTCATTCAAATGCAGATTACATTCATAAAATAAATTGGAAGATGCCGTAAGGTTTGCAGAATAACTTTTTTGGAATCTCAATTTATACTTTACGAGAGATCTTATAATAAAAATTTATATTTATGGAGTAATATTTCCAGGTTTTTATCAAAATCACTTAATCTTATATTCATTTACACAAAAAGGGTAACCAATAGCATCATTTCCCATAATTATTGGCATCCTTCAGAATAATTGCAGTACATTTATATGATAGTTTTTCATATTAGTCTCCAAAAAGTTAATATTATAGTATATATTACACGGTTATAATATTATCGGAATTAAATGGCCTTTCAAGCTCATACGCAAATTCACTTAAAACTGTACAATATCAGGGGTCATCCAAATTGAGCTCAGGAAAAATAGTGGATAGGAGTGCACAGCACACAGTCCAAAAACAAAATGAGTGTGTAAAAAGCACAGCCCCGCAACATGTCACGGTGATCCTTCCTGCCTATAATGAAGAAGTTTCCATCGGAAGTGTAGTCCTGCTTACCAGATACTATGCCGACAGCGTAATCGTGGTCGATGATGGCAGCTTGGATCGAACAGCCAAAATTGCAAGGAAAGCAGGAGCCGAGGTAATTGTTCATGAGGTAAACAAAGGGAAAGGTGCAGCCCTCAAGACCGGCTTTGCAGCCGCAGACGACCTGGGCGCAGATATAATAGTTACCATGGATTCCGATGGTCAGCATAACCCTGCCGAGATCCCGAAGCTTGTTGATCCCATTATTAAAGGTGAAGCCGACATGGTCAACGGTAGCAGGTACTTAAACGGCCTGAATGAGAGTACTCCTTCCTATCGCCGTGTCGGCCAGACTATTCTTGACGGGGTCACCAAGCTAAATTCGGGGATTCAGATTACCGATTCCAAGAGCGGCTTTCGCGCCTTTTCAGCGTCAACGAAAGATATTTTCCGATTCAAAGCTAAGGGAATGGCTATCGAAAGCGAAATGCTTGCAGACGCAGGCAAATCTGGCCTTCGTATAGCCGAAGTTGAAATTGGCGTCCGATACGACGTTGATTGTTCAACCGTAAACCCGATAAAACACGGCTTTGGAGTTCTTTTTATGATTTTAAAAGATATCGAGTTCAACAAACCTCTTTACTACCTTACAGTCCCGGGATTGGTTCTTGGAATAAGCGATCTTGTTATGGGCACTTATTTTATCCAGGATTTCACGGTGGGAAAAAGTTTGTATTTCGAGCCTACTATGCTCATGATTCTGTTTTTTATTATCGTAGGGAGTTTCACGGCTTTGACAGGTATCTTGCTGCATTCGAGATCTGCCATTTTGGAGGATGCGAAGGCAATTTAAACTGTGATGAATTGTTTCTTAAAAACTTTTAGATTAACTTTTTATTTATTATTCTCTTTATAGCAGGTAATTCAATGAAACTATTGGCGTTTGTTTCTACGATCGACTTAAAATACGGACTTGGGTGTACACCCTCATGGTGGCAGTTACTGAAAGCCCTCCATGAGACAGGAAACGAAGTTATAGTCGTCCCTTACCTTGGAGGAGCAGTGGAAAGTCTCTGGTGGAGAACATATGAGAATTCGTGTAAACTTGAGAGTATTCTTTATAACAACTTCCTGAAATCCCATAGGAAAGTTGCTGATCCTTCAAAACCCAATGAGTTTCTTTCTACTATAGCTAAAAACTTAATCAATCTTGATATCAAGCCCAAGATCAAAAAACAACTCACGGACATTATAACTAAAGAAAAAGATCTTGATTTTATTCTTTTTATGAATATTCCACTTAACCATATCACAGGAATTCCTTCTGAATTAAAAAACGAATTTGGGATTTCATGCCTTTATTATGATGGAGATATGCCTACAATCCTTCCCAAGTATGCGATGTCACGTGGATTTAAATTTGACTACTATGTAAATTCGGATCTTTCAGAGTATGATGCTTTTTTTGTCAATTCAAAAGGAGTTATAGAAGACCTCAAGGAAGCCGGTGCAAAAAACGTTACTCCATTGTATTATGCAGCAGACGCAGATTTTTTTGCCCCTGTAAATGTCGAGCAGACTATTGATGTCTCATTCTATGGTCACGGAAGCGAATTAAGGGAAGAATGGATGACAAATATGATTTCAAATCCTAGTAAAAGGCTGCCTGATGTAAATTTCTCAGTAGGAGGTGATAACTTCGGAATTGACATGGGGAATGCAAAGCTTATTGGTCCAGTTTCCTACAGCGCATTCCGCGAATTCTGTTGCAAAAGTAAGATCAACCTGAATATTACCAGATGGTCTCATACAAATATATATGCCTCTGCTACAGCCAGGCCATTTGAGCTTGCAGCTTACGGAGCCTGCATAGTTTCCCAGCCTTACAAAGGGATAGAAGATTGGTTTGAAGTTGGGAAAGAGATTATTGTTGTCAATAGTGAAGATGAAGCTGTAGAAACCTATGAATGGTTACTGTCCTCTGACGAAGAAAGGCTGAAGATCGGCGAAAGGGCGAGGCAGAGGATTCTGAAGGAACACACATACAGGCATAGGGCCAAAACGATTATTGAAGTGTGCAAATTGTGCAACTGATGTGATTTATATGACTGAGAGACAAAACGAAAGAGACGATCGTCAAAAGTTAAAAAATATTAGCTTTGCTAAGAAAATCTTACTAGGTCTCTCAATGTACATCCCCTCGTCTGCATTCAAAAAAACAGTGTTGAAATTGCTGGGTGCACATATTGGCAAAAATGTGTATTTTGGTCCTGGATCTCTTGTTCTTTCCAACGATTACGATAGTGTTCATATCGAAGACAATGTTTTTGTGGCTCCAGGTGCGTTAATAAATGTAAATAAAGTTACAGTCGGGGAAAATTCACATATTGGATATCAGTGTTTAATGGTAGGGGAGTCCCTCAAGATTGGTTCCAGATGCAATATCAGCAACCGAACATTTATAGAATGTTCCTATTCTCCAATACTTATTGAAGACGATGTAACTATTGGTGGATGTGCTATGATTTCAACTCATGACGGCTCTTACAGGCAGGCTTATGGTCTTGAAATGAAAGCGGCCCCTATTTATATAAGATCAAAGGCTTTTATTGGTAATAATGCGATCATTTTGCCTGGAATTGAAATTGGTAGAAAAGCGATTGTTGGAGCAGGAGCTGTAGTAACAAAAAACGCGGTGGCAAATTCAGTAATATGTGGAGTCCCTGCTAACAAAATTAGAACTATGGAGGTTTCAAATGAAAATATTACAGGTAACTAATTTTTTCAAACCTTCTTGGGAAGCAGGTGGAATTGCAAGAGTTGCCTATGAAATTTCAAAAAATTTAGTAAAAGAAGGCCACGAAGTAACAGTTTTTACTACAGATGGATTTAAATCGAGGTTAAAAATAATTAAGAACAAGCCTGTTGATGTCGATGGAATAAATACCTATTATTTCCGAAATCTGTCTAATTATTTAACAAAACGCAATATTGTCATTCCTTATTATTTACCTTTTATCGCTAGAAGAAAAATTCAGGATTTTGATGTAATCCATATCCATGAGCATCGGACATTGCTTGCAGTAATCGTTCATTATTATTCAAAAAAGTACAATATTCCATATGTGTTACAAGCTCATGGAACACTTCCAAACACAATTGGTAAACAGAATCAAAAAAAGATATTTGATGTTCTATGGGGAAATGAAATATTAAAGGATGCATCTAAGCTGATTTCAGTATCCAATACAGAAGTTGATCAATATTTACAAATGAATGTCCCTATTGAAAAAATGGTTGTTATCCCAAATGGTATAGATATTGATTCATTATCTAGCTTACCTGAAAAAGGTAGTTTTAGAGATAGGTACCATATTAATCAAAAGCATATGATATTGTATTTAGGAAGGTTACATAAAATAAAGGGTATTGATTTTCTACTCAGGTCTTTTGGAGAGTTGGTTAAAGATATCGACGATTCTGTATTGATATTAGCTGGTCCAGATGACAGTTATAAAGATAAAGCGAAAGAACAAATACATGAGCTTGGTTTAGAAAAAAAGGTTATTTTTACTGGATATATGGGACCAGTGGATAAAATTTCAGCTTATTTGGATGCTGATATCTTAGTTTATCCCTCTTCTTTCGAAATATTTGGGCTTGTTCCATTTGAGGCAATAATGTCTGGCACTCCTGTAATAGTTACTGATGACTGTGGGTGTAGCGAATTTATAAAAAGAGCTTCTTGTGGGTACTTAGTTAAATATGGGGACGTAACTGATTTTAAATGCAAAATGAGACTAATGCTTGAAAATCCTGAAATTGGGAGCAAATTTGTTGAGAATGGGCAAAAATATATTACAAATAATTTAACTTGGCCACTAATTTGTAAAAAAATAGAGACCCTTTATGAGAATTGTATCTATGAAGTTTGAATATACTATAATTTATCTCGATATAGCCGGAAGACTGAGATCTCGAGTTTCTAATTGATATTCATGCGTCTTCGGTTAAGTGAGAAATCGCAAGTTACATTAATTCCACTTAAATTCCACTTAAGGTACAAAGTCGATAGCTTTCAGGCAAGAAAATTCCCCAATCGATGCAAATGAATTGAATAATGAATAAATAAAGGGATATATATATGGCAATTAAAAGAAAAAACATTTGTGTGATCACTTTTCCACCCATGAAAGCAGGGCTCACTCCATTATCTAATCTTATTGATATTTTAACATCTTCTTCGAACGAGATATATCTGATTACTGGAAATGAAAGTTATCATCATTTTACTGGTAATAAACATATTCATTTGTATGGTATATTCCATTCAAAAGGTAATGGTTCAGTTAATAGAATTAAAAATTATATTTGTACCCATTTAAAAATAGCTCATTTGTTCCTAAAACTAATTAGTAAAATCGATGTATGTATTTTTTTCTTAGGAGGGGAAATGCAAATTTTATCGTTGATCCCCGCAAAATTATTTAAAATAAAAACAGTTACTATAGTTTCGGGAGTTTCAATAAAATACGAGAAAGATGTTTTATCGAAAATAGTTACAAAATTATGTACTATAAATTTTAATCTGGTAGACAAGATAATATTATATTCTCCACGTCTCATAAATGAATGGAATTTTGAAAAATATTCCCATAAAATATTGATAGCTCCCCGGCATTTTTTGAATTTTTCTAATTTTAAATTAAATGTTGAGTTTAGTCAAAGGAATGATTTCATCGGGTATGTAGGTCGTTTATCTGAAGAGAAGGGTATTATAAATTTTATAGAATCAATTCCTCTTATTTTAAAACAAAAGCCATATCTGAATATTTTGATAGTAGGTGATGGAGATTTAAAAAGTAACGTTAATAAGTATCTTTCTCAAAATGGACTTGAAAACAATGTAAAACTTGTAGGATGGAGCTCTCATGAGGATCTTCCCAAATATTTAAATTCATTAAAATTGCTAGTCATTCCTTCTTATACAGAAGGTCTTCCTAATATTATGTTAGAAGCAATGGCTTGCGGTACACCTGTACTTGCTACAGGAGTGGGAGCAATTCCTGATGTAATAAATGATGAAGAAACTGGCTTTATTATGGAAAATAATTCTCCTGAATGCATTGCAAAAAACGTTTTCCGTGCTATGGAACATCCAAATCTTGGAAATATTATAAAGAATTCTATTATTTTTGTAAAGGATAACTTTACTTACAAAAAAGCAGTGGAAAGATATTCAGAAATACTTAGCAATATTCAATAAAGTTACAAATTGATCATTTATAAAATCTTTATGACTTGAATGGATTATTACATTAGCTTTAATTAAGGTGATCTCACAGGAATTTAAAAAAGTTTATAAATAGATACTCAATATATCTCTAAAAATTTTTATTAATAAATATTTAAGTTTTTTTAAAGAGATGTGTTGAATACTTTAATGGAAGGATAAAAGTGTTCTCTAAAGATAAGTACATTAATACCTCTAGATATATAAAATTAATATCAATATTTGGGTTTATAATAATATTATCAGCTTTAGCTATCATAATTAACAACCATACCCCTAGTGGATATGGCTTTTCAATATACAAAATGTATCCGGAATATTTTTGGATCCTTATTATTATAGCTATTTTCATCGGCCAGATGATATTAATATATAACGCAGTTTCCAAATATGAGACCAATAATTGGCTAATTGGTTTTTTAATGATTATCATTTCAAACCTAATTTTATTATGTATGCCGATTATCAGAGGATATTTCATACATGGCAGGGAAGATGCTTTAACTCATGTTGGTTACATGGTTGATATTGAGAATAAACATAATATTATTTCTAACCCTTATCCCATGCTTCACATAATAGGTTTTACACTAAAATCATTCACTGGTTTAAGTTATAACGATATTACTATGTTTCTACCTATACTTTATTCACTATTTTACATATTTTCGTGGTATATTCTTGGGAAATATATATTTAAAAATAAACGTGATCTATTTGTAATGTTAGCATTTTCTTCGATACTGTTACTTGGCAGTAAAAATATTATGCTTAGCCCTAATGGGCAAGCAATTCTTTTTGTCCCTTTTTTTCTTTATATCTTTTTTAAATCAAGATTACCAAAGAACGCTGTGCCATATTCGATTCTGTTAATTCTACTTAGTTTTTTTATAATATTTTCTCATCCTTTAGTCACAATTTTGCTTACAGTAACGATTCTATTATCTGATATTACTATGTATTTTAATAGTACCAAAAATTCTGAGGTTAAAATAAAAAAATCAACTAATTTATTATTAATTATGATATGTTCCTTTCTTGTATGGTCTTCATATTTACATATTCTTGCATACAGTCTAAAAAATATAATGTATACATTAATATTCAGTGACGGAGGAGGCTCTGAATTTGGGAGATATCAAACTTCTATTAGTTCTGTTGATATATCTTTTTTGAAAATTGTCGGACTAGTACTAAGCATATACGGTCCCTACGTCTTATTATCCATACTCTCTGTCGCCTGCATAATGTACATACTTACTTTTTGGAAAAAATATAACACAAAAGTGAATTATTACCATAAACTTTCAATTCTAGGGTGGATATTACTGATATTTTTCTCACTGTTACTATTTTTCCTCAATGATCAATTTGGTTTTATAAGAGTTTATAGTTATTCAATATTTTTCTCTATTATCTTGATATCTTTTTCAATAAGTATGTTTCTAAGAAGGCCTTCGGATAAAAATAAAAGTAACTTGAAAGTATTGGTAGTAATATCTTTATTTTTGATACTTATTACGAGTTTATCCACATATAGTTTATTTTTGTCACCTGCAATTTTAAAAATAGATCAACAGACTCCAGAGAGCGAGTTTTCTGCAATGAAAACATTTTATAAAGTAAAAGATGATTATCCTGTATTGGAACGTGGAACAGTAAACTATAGAGTTTATAATGCAATTTATGGAGTTTCTGAAACTAAGAAAAATGGTGTTCTTCGTGAGAATCAAGTTATCGATCATTTTGGATATAATAACAATTCTTCGTTAAGTGACTCTTATAACAAATCATATCTATTGATTAGTTATGTTGGTAGAAACCAAGATCAAGAAATATTGCCAAAATTTGAAAACAGATGGAATTTTAATTATAGTGACTTTGTGCACTTAGATAATGACGTAGGAGTTACTAAATTTTACTCAGATAAATTTTCAGATATTTACATAATCAGCCCTTAATTTTATTCAATAGCATGGCATATTTAATTATATAAAATTTAAATAATATAATACACAATATTCAAGCAGTTATCTGATTAAAAGGAATCTTTATGAAAGTGTTATACTTAATCTCGACAATGGAGCCTCACTCAGGAAGGGGAGGACATTATTATAGTTTAAGAACTACTGCTGAAGAAATCAGTAATAAGTTGGATTGTGCTATAGTTGTTATCGGAAAAAGAGAGTCGCCAGTTATAAATCAATCAAAAGTAAAAGTATATAATTTGATTTATGAAAATATAAGTGTTATTAAAGTAATGAAAGATCTTAAAGATATAATTGATATTGAGTGCCCTCAAGTTATTCACAGTTTTGATGAAGATACGTTCTTTTTTGGGAGTTTAATTAGTAATATTTTCAAAAAGCCATATATTCATACGAAATGTGGAGGCCCAAATCCAAGGATAGCTTTTCCAAAAGTGAATAACTTAATATTATTTTCTCAAGAAAACGTTAAGTTTTATCAATCTTCAAGAAGATTTAAAAAAACCAATTTATTTTATATTCCAAATAGAATCAAGGAAATTCCTCCAGATATTTCAAGAATAAAAAACATAAAGTCATCAGTAGATTGCAATAAATCAAAAGTATTTCTAATAATTTCCAGGCTTGAGGAATCCAAAAAGAATGATATACTACAGGCAATAAATCTTGTAAAAAAATTAAATTTTGATGGAATGAAAACTAAGTTAATTATTATTGGAACTCTCCAAGATGCAAATGTTGGTAAAGAAATAAGTGAGAATATAGATAATAATATTTACCTGTTCACAGATGACGAGTACTCAATTAACGCTAGTCAGCTAATTGATGTTGCAGACTTTGTTATTGGTGGTGGAAGAAGCTTTATGGAAGCTGCATTGAAGGGGAAGATTATGCTGTGCCCCTTAAAAAACTCAAATTATCCTTTGTTAATCACCGAAAAAAATTTTCAAAATGCTTTTGATCAAAATTTTTCAAGTAGATTAACTATTGATAATTTTGATCCAGATGATAATTATAAACAAATTCTTCAAGCGTTAATCAACGAACAATACGCAAATAATATTACTAGTTTTATTAAATTAGTTTCAAGTGAAAATTTTGAAATCAGCAGTCAGCTCAACAGATATTGCAAGATTTATAACGAAGCAAAATATAAAATGCATTTTAGTATGTTCGACATATTAACTCAATTTTTCAGGATGGTTTATTGTAATGACTTAATCCCAAAACTTAAAACTACTTGATACCGGATCTATTGAACTTTTATGCAAAAAGTAAAAGCAACTATATGGTGTATCTGGAGACAAATTATAAAAATCTGTTTCAAAAACACCAATTTAGGTGATTCTCTAACGCTTGATCGGTGACGCGTGAATCAATCCTAAAATAAAATTAATATCACTTTTTTTACAAATAAATATATCACTTAAACTTAATTGAGTAATTTTCATATAGTAATACAAAATGGATACTGATGAAAGCGTATAACTAATGGTTGAAGCAAAGGCTGCACCACAGCCACCAAAATCTGGTATTAAAATTATATTAAGCACTATATTGAGCAAAACAGCTGGTGAAAAAATTTTTAGAGTAATATCAGGTTTTCCTCTGCCGGCCAGATCCATGTTAATAATTTTAAAAAGACTCATTATAACTATTCCGGGTAATAATATTTTTAGCATTTTGACACTTGAAATATATTCATCTCCATACAAAAAAGGAATTATATAACCACTCGCAAAATATAAAAATAATGATCCAAACAAGACAATAGGGAAAATAATCCTTATCATTTTTGCAATATCTTGAGAAAATTTATTTGGATCTTTTGCGTTTGCACTATATGAAAAAATAACTATCCCAAAAGCAGTCGGTAGCTGCCATAATAATTCAGCAAAACCAACTCCTATTGAATATTGACCTATTTCTGCAACATTACTTAAACGTTCAAGTAGAATTATGTCAACTCTATAATTAAGATTCAGGACAAACAGTGAAAGTGCATATATAAATCCTAGAGAAAACATTTTTTTGATTATTTCGGGTGAACAGCATATTTTTAAAGAATATTCTCTCTTGATCATTAATAAGGCGTATAAAGCAAGCATAATTCGGGCGACAAGTGTGGCCAAAACCGCACCTAACACATATAAATTTTCAAAAAATACTAAAAAGATGACAAGTACAAAATTAATTATAGGAACCAAATATTTTATTTGGTTAAATTCATTTATTCGCTGTTTGCCAATTAAAATCCCAGTAAAATAATTAATAGTAAGATCTGCAGGAACTGTAAATGATGCAAGTAATATTAACATTTGATTATAATCTGGGCTTTTAGTATACGAAATTATTACAATTGAAGTTAAAACTCCAATTGTGCTTGATAAAATAAGTAATAATAACGTTACACCTACAATGTCTGATTCCGAATATTTTTTTGTACCAAGATAATAAACAGTTGCCTGACGCATTCCCATACTTAAAAGACTAATCAGTATTCCCGGATAAACTAAAAGAGCAGAAAAGGTTCCTTTCCCTGCGGGTCCAAGTCCTCTAGCAAGTATTACTCCTGAAATGAAACCTACAATTAAAATAAACAATTGAGTCCCAAAAACAGATATTCCATCTTTTGCCAAACTGTAGTTCTTTACCATTTTATACCCTACATTACCTAATTATTTTTGCAGGAATTCCTACTGCGGTTGAGTTTTTAGGTACATCGGTCAGTACAACTGAATTTGCACCAATTATAGCGTTTTCATGAACAGTTATTCCACCTATAACTTTTGCCCCAGAATAAATTATTGCTCCTTGTTTTATTGTGGGATAGGACTTTGGTTCATCTTTATGCCCATGGCTTCCAAATGTAGTTTGTTGAAAAATTGTAACTTCATCTTCAATAATCACTCCTGCTCCAATTATTATGCCTGAAGGATGAGCAAATTTTATTCTATTACCTAATTTAGCTCTACAATCGATTTCATTGCCGCCAAGAATACGTTGTCGATATTTAATAAAAACGAGAGCTCTCCTAGCCATATTAGAGTTTAAATAACAATACCTAGAAATACGATACCAAAATATCAGTTTAAAAGAAATATTCAAAAAAAAGATCGTAACCTTACTCAATAATTTTTTGCCACCGTAGAAAACTAAATCTTGATTTATATCTTTTAAGCAGTTTTTTAAACTATATTTGAGGTCATCTTTAGTCAATTTTTCCAACCTCACGCAACGGTTTGAGATCTCCCATCTTCCCCACATACTTTACTTCGCTTTCTAAATAAAGTCCATAACGTTGATATACAATTTTTCGGATATATTGAGCAATAGAAATCACATCTTTAGCAGTGGCATTCCCCAGATTTACTATAAAATTGGCATGTTTTTTCGAAATTTGAGCACCACCCATTTGATAACCTTTTAAACCTGCTTCTTCAATTAACTTTCCTGGAGGTGCAAAAGTATCGTTCACAACAGGATTACTTAAAAAAACAGATCCACAAACAGGATAATTAAGTGGAAACTTGTTTTTACGATTATCCAGTATTTTTCTCATTTTGGACTTTATTCCTTCTTTTTCTCCAAATTCACATTCTAGCTCAACTTTACAAATTATAGAACCTGAATTCTGAAATACTGATTTTCTGTAAGAAAAATCACATTCTTTTTGGGATAAAGATATTAAGTTATAATTCCTGTCAATAGCCCAGATTTTTTTGACAATGTCCCCTATGCATTTTCCACCGCTTCCCCCGTTCATAAAAATAAGTCCGCCAAGAGTGCCTGGAATTCCAATGGCGTGTTCAAGACCTGATAAACCATTATCTGATAATATTTTTGCAAATTTTGGAGTACAGATACCTGCTTCCGCGTAAACCCTTCTACCCTTAATACTATATTTGGAAAAATTTTTACTTATTTTAATTATAATTCCACGAAGACCCTCATCAGAAAAAAGTAAATTTGTTCCATTCCCTATAACAACTGTAGGAATTTTCATTAAGTCAGCATATTGTATTATTTTGAGTATCTGTTCGATAGTATAAGGTTCAATTAAAACGTCTGCGGGACCACCAATATGCCAGCTACTGTGTTTTGAAAGAGGCTCTTTTAAATAAATATCTCCTACGTTTTTATTAATCAAACTATTTATTTTATCCATATATTACGTTTACCCCCAATGAAATTAATTTTTCTATAAAATTATCATATCCTCTTTCAATCTGCCAGGCATCTGAGATCCGAGTTTCGCCTTTTGCCACCAGTCCAGCTAACACTAATGCGATACCAGCTCGGAGATCAAGAGCTCTTACTTGAGCACCATTAAGGGGATTCCCACCAATGATTTCCAGTATATTACCGTTGATATTATATTGCAAACCCATTTTGGCCAGTTCACTTACATAACAATATCTACCAGGAAAACGCAAGTCAATAATTTTGGAACTACCTTTTGCGCAGGCACCATAAACGGCAAATAAAGGTTGCATATCCGAATTAATTCCCGGGTAAGGGCCAGTACTAATCTCTATTGGATAGGGGGTTCCTCCTCTTACGATCAGGCTATTATCACCAATATAGTACTTTGCTCCACTCTCACGAAGATGTATTAATGGAACTTCAAGATCTCGAAAGGGAAAATTAATAATTTCAATATCACCTCCTGTAATTACTGTAGCAATCAACCAGGTAATCGCTTCCATATTATCAGGAATTACAGAATATTTAACTCCAGATAATTTTTCTACCCCTGTAATTTCTATATGTTCCTGTCCAAATACCTGGATTTTTGCACCCATCTTAGTAAGAAAATTAACTAAATCTAGAATTTCAGGACGAATATGAGGGTTCCAAACTCTAGTTATACCTTCCGCCAAACATCCACATATTATTGCATTTTCAGTAGCACCTGTTGAACGAATAGGTAAGAATATATCGGTGCCTTTTAGCCCATTTTCTGCTTTGGCGCAAAGCATATCGTTCTCGATCCAAACTTTCGCTCCCATATTCCTGAGAATCATTTCGTGTAAATCAAATTTTCTGTCCCCGAGATTGCACCCTCCAGGAAGAGGGACTTTCGCTTCGCCTGTACGGCTTACTAATGCACCTAATATAAGTAAGGTATTACGAATTGAACGTTTTTTCCAGTTAAGAACTGATAAGGGAGTTTCCTGCTCATAAATGATTATTTTATCTTCACTTATCTCACAGTTTTTCCCAAGAGCTTCTAGCATACCAACATGAATTTGAGCATCAAGTAATTTAGCAGGATAATTTGTAAGTTCTATTTTTTCATTTGTTAGTAATGATGCTGCAAGGAGTCTTAAAGTGCTATTTTTTGCTCCACTTATTTTTACTTTCCCTTGAAGTTTAGATGGTTGAATAATATATTCACATGTTGGCACATTCATATCCATCACTTTCTTATTAATGACCATTTGAATCTGTTGTAGATTATTTTAATCAATTTTCATTTATGAACCACTTTGAATACATTCCAAGACCTTCATCAATTTTGATTTTTGGTTTCCATCCGATCTCTTTCCATGCTTTTTCATAACTTGCAAGGGTATGTTCTGCATCGCCTTTTACAGGAGATGTGTAGACAACTTCCGATTTGCTATCATTGATCTCTATTATTTTTTGTGCAAGTTCATTAATACTGATAGAATGTCCCCCACCAATGTTATATACACCTTCTCCTTTTTTCATACAGATCAAATTTGCCTCAATTATATCATCAATATAAGTAAAATCCCTTGTTTTTTCACCATTTCCAAATATATTTATAGTTTCATTTTTCAAAGCTGATCTTGTAAATATGCTAATTGCAAGATCTGGTCTCATTCGTGGTCCATAAACAGTGAAATATCTTAAAGATACACTTTTTAAACCATAAAGCTCGTCGAAAACCCGGCAGTAGTGTTCTGCTAACAGTTTCGAAACTCCATAGGGAGATAAAGGTTGATTTGGATGTTCTTCATCAAACGGTAGGTATTTTACCTTTCCATATACAGAAGAAGAGGAAGCGTTTATGATCTTTTTTACATTAGAGTCCATGGCTGCTTCAAGGAGATTCAAAGTTCCAGTGGCATTTACGTCATGAGATTTCAAGGGATCAGTGACCGAGGTCCTAACCCCCGCTTGGGCAGCCTCATGAAAAACGTAATCTACTCCTTTTAATATGTTTTTCAACAAATGTTTATCCCTTAGATCTCCTTCAACGAGTTCAAAATTCTTATTTTCCATGAAAAAATGTATATTTTTTCTTTTTATTGAAGGATCATAGTAGTTATCAAAATTGTCCAGACAGATAACCTCATTCCCCAATTTTAATAAACGGTCAATGATATGAGAACCTATAAACCCTGCTCCGCCAGTTACTAATATTTTTTCCATTTGTACTCTCCCTTGCACAATTCAAAATCCAACAATTTCCGTTTATGTTTTTATTTTTTTAATTTTATTAATGGATGTTTTGTAAACCACTTTACTGTTGTAATTAATTCGTTTTTAAATTGATGTTTTGGATTATATCCAAAATATTTAGCTCTCGAAATGTCTGCCAGTGAATGTTTGATATCTCCAGGTCTTGGTTCTGCGTGTATTGATTTTATTTTCTTTCCCAGTATTTCATTAATGTAATCAACTAATTGATTAATTGTAATTCTTCTACCACATGCTATATTGAAAACTCCAGTTTTCTCAGACTCACAGGAAAGAATATTCGCATCAACAACATTTTTGACAGAAGTGAAGTCCCTGCTTTGTTCTCCATCTCCGTATATCACGGGACTCTCATCGTTTAAAATTGCAGTTATGAATTTTGGGATTACAGCTGCATATTGAGAATTTGGGTCCTGCCGTGGGCCAAAAACGTTGAAATATCTTAAGCTGACTGTTGGAAGGTCATAAAGATCCTGAAAAACCCTGCAGTACATTTCTCCAGTTGCTTTTGTAATTGCATAGGGAGACATCGGATTTATTGGCATATCTTCTCTTTTTGGGAGAGTTGGCGTATCACCATACACCGAAGAAGACGAAGAAAATATTACTTTCTTAATTCCAGTGTCTTTTGCAGCTATCAGAACATTCAGTGTTCCTGTGACATTAGAGTTATTTGAACTAAAAGGATCTTTCACACTTCTTGGAACACTGGGAATTGCTGCTAGATGGAAAACATAATCCTTACCTTTGAAAATTTCTGTTAAATTCAAGTCTACTATACTGCCTTGTATTACGGTTAAATTTTTGTGGCTTAGTAGATGTCTTATATTTTCAATCTTACCTGTAGATTCATTATCAATAACTGTTACTTCATTATCCTCAAGTAGCCTTTCAGTAAGATGAGAACCGATGAAACCCATTCCGCCTGTGACTACTACATTTTTATTTTTCAAATAATCCCTTCTACGAAACTGTAATTGTATAATTATGAAAGCTGTTGCAGTTTTCTTTTCTGGACTTCTTTTTTAATTTGCTGGATATGTCCTCTTCCAAGGGCTTTAACTTCGCAGCCAAGTTCGAAATATCTTCTGATATCCTTATCCGATAATATTCCAAAACAGTCAATAACTGCGATAGGTCCGCCTGCCATCTTTACGATAGTATCCGGCTTAAAGTTAAGATATTCATTATGTGGAACTGCGAGGATCAGGGCTTCTATATCTTTAATTGCTGTTGAAAAGTCACTTTCGATTTTTAGCTTTGTCAAACCTTCCTGGTTTCTGAAGAAACGTTTCCAGGAATGACCAGAAACCGGATATGTGTCCTGATTTTCCATCTCGTACCAGTGATCAACGTATGGGTCATGAACACGTATCTCAGCGCCCATTTCAGTCAGTTTCCTGACTACAATTTCACTTCCACTGTATCTTGTATCGCCTACATCCTGCCTGTAACTGGCTCCGCAAATGAGAACATCTGCTCCGGCTATATAGTGGCCCATATTCCGAAGAGCATCTCGTGTAAGTTCGGCTACGTGAAGGGCTCTTGTGTCGTTTATATCAATTGCTGTGGGGGTGATCTTGAAGACCTCATCTCCATCCTCAAAGCCCAGAATATGCTTATAAGCCCAGTAACCCAGACCTCCGTCTTTTGGAAGGCAATAGCCTCCAATCCCTGGTCCTGGGAAAATTATGTTACTGTGAGTTGGGCGCATTTTGATTGCATTAATAACTTTTATGAGATCGACACCGTTTCTTTCCGAAAAAAGACTCCATTCATTAAGGAAAGCGAGTATTGTTGCACGGTAGGAGTTCTCAACGATTTTTGCGGTTTCAGATTCGAGGGGTCTATCCATTATGGTCAGAGGATAATCTTTAGTGTTTATTACTTCACTGAGGAACTTTTCAACCTTTGCTCTCGCTTCGTCAGTACAACCTGCACAGACTCTCCAGAAATCGCGTACACTTGCCACATAATCTCTTCCAGGCATAACACGTTCAAAACTATGTGCAAGTAAAGGAGTTGAATCGATTCCACGCTTCTGGAATGCTTTTTTCAGGAGAGGAAGTGCAACGAATTCGGTAGTCCCTGGGGCAACAGTTGTTTCTATTAGCACAAGGCAATCGGGGCAAATGTTTTCTCCAATTATTTTCATGGAAGCTTCAAGTGCTGCCATATCGGCTTCGCCGGTTCTGACATTTCCAAGTTCACACTTTACATAATCGCACTGGATATCTACCACAACAATATCAGCAAGTTTCAGACATTCGTTTGTGTATGTAGCTACTAGCGTTTTTGTTTCAAGAACACAGCGTTTTATAATTTCATCTACTTCTTTATCTTCTGATTTTACAGGAGATTGTCCTCTGTTGATCAGTGGTATTTTCCAGTAACTGCGCGTACTTGGTCTCTGACAACCGATTACAAATTTGCTATAATTCCCGTTTTCGTCTTTCGTATCCGCAATAATCGCAGCCATTACAGCTCCAACAAACCCGACACCCATCACAACGACAATCTCTTTCCCGTCTTCACGAGCTTTGTCCACAAGATCTTTAACTCTTTTAAATTCTTCTTTGTATTCTTCAGGTTCAGGTATCGGAAATTCTTCCCCTTCCGGACTAACTGAATAATTTATAATATTAGAAGTAAGTTCAACGGACTCGCCCTTTTCACCCTGAATGCATTCCTGAATAGATGAATAATTTTTTATTTGAGAAGACATCATTAATCTCTCCGAAAACTTTCAATCCAACTGATTATTTTCTAACTAAATCTCGTATTGTATCTGGCCTTGTGCCGAGAATGATTGCAAGCTTCATATTTTTATCTTGTCTGCGCCGAAAAATCTTATAATCTCAACTAATTTTTATCTAAAAACACTTTATAGTTATTTAATTTATTTGATTCACGTTTATGCCTTATTCGTCAGGATATTTCGGATTTCGATCATTTGATTTCGAGTTCTGTTTTTGTTTTTATATTAATTATTTTCCTGAACTCTTTTGCAATATAATTTTTAAATAAATCCTGTTATACATAAAAAAACTTTCCCAAATTATACTAATATTACTGTTTTAAAGGTAAAATAAGAGTTATTAATGTCGAACTGCCTACCTTTGAACTTGAGTTTTCCCACAAACTGTTTATATTAAGTAAATTTTTTATAATTAAGGAAGACCTGAAATCTATCATATTGACCAGAAGCTTTCCCTTGAGAAATTGACCGACACATAGAGAAACTAAAAACAAAACGAATCCAACAAAAGTTATAAATTGTCCTAACGAGGTTACACCTGGCAAACCATTTCTTTTCCAACTATGATGAATAAAGTATATAGAAAAGAGACTCTTTGAACGAGAATTATTAAAAATAACTTAATCAAAGTTGCGCTGACACACTCCGCTGCAAGCAACGGGATATGTTCACGCCACTGCTCCAAATTCCGTTAAAAGAAATAATAACCCTAAACAATTTAGTTTGAGCAGAAGTTAATAACCGAAAATGGAGATCATAGCTCTTCGCTATTTCGAGTGGGTAATTTATATCCACTTCCTATATGTGATAGTTACATGTCTAATATTTAGAAAAGTTTGTTGTTGAAAACCACATTCAAGTTCGATGCTTTTCATTTTGGTCAGACAGCTATGTAACTACAAAATTATTTTCATTAGTCATCGGTTAAGGAATTTTCTTGCCTGAAAGCTATCGATTTTGCATTAGAAGCCGACCTTGTCTTTTGGCCTATTTACATGAAATCGATACCCGATTCCAGCTCAGAATTTATTAAAATATTAATAAATGTTGAGGAAATTGACGCAATTTGTCACGATTCATCACTTAACCGAAATTTGATTGAAATAAACCTATTACTAAAATTGGAAATTAGATTATGATCTCTCGGTTCTATTAAGAAATAAAAGACAAAATTACTTTAATTGATGGCATTAGTATTATTTTTATTGTACTCTTTCACGAGTTAGGTGGGATAAATCGACCAGATTCTATATTTTTGTTAAGATATCTTGCCACATTTGGCCTAGTTTCGTTTACATTCTCATCTGGAATTAAGATGGGGGTAAATCATTCTGCAGAAATCAACGACAAATCATTTATAAGTAGGTATTTTGTGAAGAGATTCACTCAGCTGTATAAAGCATATATTGGATATACACTGCTGGCTTTTGTTCCTCTATATTGCGTCAGTTATATATCAAGTAATTATCTTAACCTAAACTTTGAAGGCATTACACATTTTTGGAATAATTTAAACATATACGGTTTACTTAAAACTCTGGTTGGAAATAATATTGTTTCTTTTCAATTAGGGTATCTAATTTTACTAATTGTAATAACAACTATTTGTTTTACAATTATATATTATTTTCAGATTGATGCTTTAT
>Ga0183101_1000105_pt3 | contig 19960 bp, 13 predicted proteins | sample Biomet3_FD_127790 | JGI IMG/M metagenome (GOLD analysis project Ga0183101, IMG submission 127790) | Microbial communities from bioreactor (seeded with sewage sludge) at LBNL, California, USA - Biofuel metagenome 3 | ecosystem: Engineered > Bioreactor > Anaerobic > Unclassified ...
TGGGCAGTTGGAATGTAGATGGAGGACGGGCCGATGTTTATGTCGATGGAAAATTTGTACAACAGATAGATACATACTATCGCGAAGATGCCGGAAAATACAATGACAATCGTTCGCATATTTTCCATATTTTAGGACTAAAGCCAGGCACGCATTCATTGCGTTTAGTGGTTTCGAAAGAGAAAAGCTTAAAATCCAAAGGTCACAAGATATGGATAGAGCGCTATGTCGTATATGATACCCATTTAATGAAGAACAAAATATGAAAGAAATTATCAGACAAATGGCCCTATCGGCCGGTGCAGACGTTTGCGGATTTGCAAATATAGAACGATTCAAAGATACCCCCGAAGGGTATTCGCCTACAGATATATACCAAGACTGCAAGTCGGTCTTAGCTATAGGTGTAGCTATTCCCCGTGGTCTTTCGTTGGTCAATCCGCAACTCATCTACGGACACTTCAACGAATTGGCATGCCCAATAGTCGATCAGATACTGTTCAAGTTGGCCCGAATGATAGAAAACAAATACGATGGCTATGCTATCCCTATCCCAAGTGATAGCCCTGTGGGGTTTTGGAACGAAACGACCAAGACGGCACACGGACTATTGTCGATGAAACACATCGGTGTGCTTGCCGGCATTGGATTTATGGGAAAGAATACGATACTATGCAACGAGCAGTTCGGCAACCAACTCACAGTAGGAGCAATATTGCTAACGCACGATTTACCTTCCGACGAATTATCTCAAAACCATTGTTTACCGCAATGCCACAAATGCATTGACAATTGTCCGGCTCATGCCATTCGCGAAGATGGCACTGTAGACCAGAAACGATGCAGAGAGCATACATACAAGACGACATTCAGAAACATCGGAACCGTAGAATGCAACCTCTGCCGCATGGGATGCCCCCTGAAGTTTGGAGTGAAGAAAAAAATCAGTTGAGTTGCCAGCCCAGGTAAGCTACATCATGAATAAAGATGCAAACCACCTGTCCCCAAACGGATATTGCGACGCAGTCTTTTATTTAATGAATACTAATTTCAACCTATCATTATCCGAATTACTAAAATAATAATATCTTTGCAGGCTGTATTGATATTATAAAAATGAAAACATCTGACAACAAAAGATTTATTAATAAATTCAGCCTTATTGGTGCTATTGTAACACTAGGGATTGTCTACGGTGATATAGGTACGTCTCCCCTTTATGTCATGAAAGCCATATTGGGAGTCAACGAGCAGATTGACGCTTCGTACATTATCGGTGCCGTTTCATGTATCATATGGACTCTGACTATACAAACTACCATCAAATATGTATTAATTGCCTTACGGGCAGACAATAAAGGCGAGGGCGGCATATTGGCATTGTACGCCTTGATTCGAAAGAGCAAGAAGAAATGGCTTTACGGCTTTGCCATTATCGGTGCCAGCACGTTGATTGCAGACGGTGTAATCACCCCATCCATCACCGTTGTTTCTGCTATCGAAGGACTGAAAGTGATTGAACCCAATACGGCTATAGTGCCTATATGTATTACGATAGTCACCCTTTTGTTTTTCATACAGCAGTTCGGCACAAGTGTGATCGGCAAATTCTTCGGTCCGCTGATGCTTGTCTGGTTTTCGATGATCGGCTTGTTCGGTGCTCTCCAAATTGGCGATTATTTCTTCATATTGAAAGCATTCAATCCTTATTATGCTATCGCATTATTGATAAGAGACCCTAATTGGTTCCTGATACTTGGAGCCGTATTCCTCTGTACTACAGGTGCCGAAGCACTCTATTCGGATTTGGGGCACTGTGGAATCAGAAACATCCGCATCAGCTGGATCTTCGTGAAAACAATGCTTATATTGAACTACTTGGGACAAGGCGCCTGGGTTATTGCCCACATCCATAGTCTGCCCAAAGACATCAATCCATTCTATAGTATCATACCTCCTCAGTTCTTGATTGTAGGGGTCGTTATGGCCACCATAGCCGCCGTTATAGCCAGTCAGGCATTAATCAGCGGTTCGTTCACCATCTTTAGCGAAGCGATGAACTTGAACTTCTGGCCCCGCCAGACCATAAAGTATCCTACCGAAGTCAAAGGACAGCTCTACATCCCATTCGTGAATGTAGCGCTTTATGTTCTTTGCATATTTGTCATTATATTCTTCCAAAGTTCCAGCAAGATGGAAGCCGCCTACGGACTGTCCATCACCATCACCATGCTGATGACTACCTTGTTATTGGGCTCTTATCTACATTATTACAAACATATACGTTTAATCTTTGCCATACCGTTCGTTATCTTCTTCTCCACGATAGAATTAATGTTCTTATCGGCCAATATGTTCAAGTTCACACATGGAGGTTGGGTCACCATACTCATTGCAGGCATCGTATCTATGATCATGTATGTTTGGTATAATGCCAGAAATATTCGCAACAACCAATTACAATTTACCAAGATAGCTCCCTACTATAAAATAATATCAGACATCAAAAAAGACGAGACTATTTCAAAATACACAACAAATCTCGTCTATTTGAGTAAAGCCAATTATAACGATGAGATAGAGAGCAAAATCATGTATTCCATCATCAACAAGAATCCTAAACGTGCTGACCACTATTGGTTGTTACATGTAGACTATCAAGACGATCCATCGATCTTAGAATATTCTGTCGAAGAACTCATTCCAGATACTCTTTCAAAAGTCAATCTACATTTGGGATTTAGAGTACAACCCTATATAAGCCTTTATTTTAGACAGATCATTGAAGATTTGATTGAAGACAACAAGTTCGATTTAACAAGCTGCTATCCTTCATTAAGACAAAACAAAATACAAGGCGATTTCAGATTTATTGTCATCAATCGTATTTATTCAACAGAGAACCTATCTACTCTGCGAGAGAAATTTATTATGAACTTATACAATATATTCCGCTTCATCGAAGTAAACATTCCTAAGGCATTCGGACTCGATACCTGCAACGTAAGTGTAGAAGACGTTCCTCTGATCATCAGACGTCGCGACGTACGCAGAATACAGAGAGAGAAAGAATAAACTCTCTCTACAAAAACATCAATTTCGGAGTGTAATATCGGTAGATATACCGACAATGTCAATCCATCGCAGAAGCTTCGAATGATAGCGGCAGCAAATCGGAGATACCGGCTACCTCGTATACACATTCTTCGCCGAAAAGCAATATCCGGATGGGATGATTGAATCGGCTTTCCGTTTCCAAAATCACTTGCCTACAGGCTCCACATGGAGGTATCGGTTTTTCAACGAATCCCTTTTCGGTACGAGCAGCTATAGCCAACGTTTCAACGGGTTGGTCGGGATATCGGGCATTGGCATAAAACAAGGTGGTACGCTCGGCACAAAGTCCCGAAGGATAGGCTGCATTCTCTTGATTGGAACCCGTCACCACTGTTCCGTCAGACAGTCTCACGGCCGCGCCGACAGCAAAATGAGAGTAAGGAGCATAGCTACGCTTGGTCGCTTCCTTAGCGGCATCAATCAATTGGCGGTCAGGTTCACAAAGTTCTTCGTACTGATATATATGGATATGAGCGGTAATCGTATATTCTTTCATTACATTATTTATCTTAGTAAGCTAATTAATATGACAAAGTTAGGAAAGAGATTGTAAAATCCAATTATTTTTAAGAACTTTGTGAAATAAAAGCTCAATTCATGAAGAGACCATTCCATTATCTGATATTAATCTGCACACTACTATGTGTCTGCAACACTGCTCATTCGCAACGCACTCAGTTCTCCGATTATTTCGAGAAGTACCGGGATATGGCTATCGAACAAATGCATAAATATCACATTCCTGCCAGTATCACACTTGCTCAGGGAGTCTTCGAAAGTGGAGCCGGACAAAGCACGCTGGCCAAATACTTCAACAATCACTTTGGAATCAAATGCGGCGGATACTGGAAAGGAAAGACAACTTATTATACCGACGATGCCCCCAACGAGTGCTTCAGAGCTTACGACAATGCCCGAGATTCGTACGAAGATCATGCTCAATTTCTGAGCAAAGGCCCCCGATACCAATTCCTCTTCCATTTGGATATCACCGATTATCGCGGGTGGGCGCTGGGACTGAAGCGGGCAGGCTACGCCACCGATCCGTCGTATGCCAACAGACTGATTGCCATCATAGAGCAGTACGAGCTCTACAAATACGATAGCTCGAACTACAAAGAACATCGCCGGCACCACCGTTCCGAATCGGAACAGCAACAACCTATCTATAAGCACAACCTACTACTAGCCAACGACATCGCCTATGTAGTAGCCCGAAATGGCGATACCTACGAGGCTTTGAGCGAAGAATTCGGAATAAGTGCCCGCAAATTGGCAAAATACAACGATGTACAAAGAGACTATACGCTACAACCCGGAGACATTGTCTATCTGCACAAGAAACAGAGACATGCCGCCAAAGGATGTATCGTTCATGTCGTTCGCAGTGGCGACTCTATGCACAGCATCTCACAGCACTATGCCATGCGCCTCAAGAACCTGTACAAGTTGAATAACAAAGACGGCAACTATATGCCGATCGTTGGAGACATACTTCGTTTACGTTAAACAAATGATAGTATTCATGAAAAAATTACATTCTATTCTGCTGGTAGCGACGTTGCTACTGGGACAAGGTCTGTGGGCTCAGACCAAATGGTACAACCCGCTCGACGGCGATACGCCAAACATACAGGGACGTGCGTGGAATAAGGAAATAGGCAAGAGTTTCAACCGTTTCCCCAATCGGGCACAATCCACTCTCCGTCCTGCTGTGTGGGAACTGTCAACCAATAGTGCCGGACTCTATATCGAGTTCTACACAAATGCCCCCTCCGTCACCGTCAAGTATCTTTGCTCGGGAGGTCGCACACTACCCAATCTCACGACTATAGCCGTGAGCGGACTAGATATGTATAGTACCGACTGCGACGGAACCACCAACTGGTGTGCTTGTCCGGCAGCCTACACTTTCGGTAGCCAAGCTACGGATACCATTTCTTTCCGCTATCGCGACTTTGCATACCACAACACCCACCAGAGAGGCAACAAATACCGTCTTTTCCTACCGCTCTACAACACCGTCACCCACATGGAGATAGGAGTTCCTACAGACAGCTATTTCAAATTTGCCCCCATCACTATCGAAAGACCCATCCTCGTATACGGCACTTCCATTGCCCAGGGTGCATCGGCTTCGCGTCCGGCTATGGCGTGGAGCAATATACTTCAACGCCGGTTCGATATGCCGGTTATCAACTTAGGCTTTTCGGGCAATGCCCTGATGGACCCTGCAGTCTACGACCTTATCAGTGAAGTAGATGCCCGCATGTTCATACTCGATTGCATGCCCAATATGTCTCAGATTCACGACAGCATTGTGAGCAGAACCATTGCCGGAGTGAACAAAATCCGTAGCAAGAGCAAGGCTCCTATCCTACTCGTAGAGAACGACGGATACATGTATGGAAAGACCAACGCACCGATAGAGAACGAGTGCAACATCACCAACATAGAACTCAAGAAAGCATACCGCCAGTTGATAGCCGACAGTGTGAAAGACATCTACTATCTGACGAAAGAAGAAATCGGATTGACCCCAGACTCTCAAGTAGACGGCTGGCACGCTTCCGACATCGGTATGCAACTGTACGCCGATGCTTACACCAAGAAGATAGAGCAAATATTCCACTATCATCCCATGCCACTGTTTGCGCCTGTCACTCAACGCCGCGAGCCCGACACCTACGAATGGGCCGAACGCCACGATGCAGTCATCAGCCGCAACCGCACTGCCAATCCCGAGATCGTCATGATAGGCAATTCCATCACCCACTATTGGGCGGGAGAGCCCACCTATACCCCTCGCCAATGGGGCTTGCAGGCATGGAAGAAGCTGTTTGGCAAACGAAAAGTCACCAACATGGGCTTCGGATGGGACCGTATCGAAAATGTCTTTTGGCGCATCTATCACGGAGAGCTCGACGACTGTCGTCCCAAACATATCTGTATGAATATCGGCACCAACAATCTACAGTGCAATACCAACGAAGAGATTGTAGAAGGTATTCTGGGACTCGCCCAACTCATACGCGAGCGTCAGCCGCAAGCCCAACTGCATATCATCAAGATCTATCCGCGCAGAGATCAAGAAGGCAGAGTGGCACAACTCAATGAACTACTGGCTGCGCGCCTGCCACACGACAATATGATCGACATTACAGACGCAACCGCCAAGCTATTGTTGCCCGACGGAAGCGGAAAAATAGACGAATCGCTATTCAGAGATGGATTGCACCCCAACGAAAAAGGCTATAGCCGAATCATAGAAGTGCTAAGACCGCTATTCAAATAAAAAAGACATCTTGGCTCGAAATAAACTTCTCTATTTTATTTCGAGCCAAGATTGTTTATAGTAAAACCTTTAGACATAGGCTAAAGAACAATTCATTAAAAACATAGGCACTTCCAATAAAGACCAGTAGATTATCCTTTCAAGCTCTCTCCATCCATCAAGAACTCATAGATATTCATGAAGACCACTCCATTCTCAGCATGATATTTCTTTATAGGATCCTCAGTGATTAGATTTCAAAAAACTATCGTCTATGCTCCGTAATGAACGAAGTTCTTGTTCCCGCTTCTGCTGTGTCGGTAGCTTAGCAATTGCAATTAAGTTGCGATTGCGAAAAAATGCGTAAATACGCATTTTTTTCAAATACGATTGCAATCATACCCTCAAAGACTCATCTTAATGACTATTTAGGCTTTGGTACAACATTATCACGATGCAATATATTTAATTGAAAGAAAAAGACAAACATCGGTATCTATTCGTTTCGTGCAATGGAATGATAAATGTCTCAGCCTCATGCTCCTTATTTCAACGTTTTATCCAGGTAATCATAGAAATCATCACCCTCGCCGGTGATCATCTTCAGCACCTTGCCGTTAGGAGAGATGAGCACCTTGTGAGGATAGCCCTTCACGCCGAACCTCACTTCCGTGGTGCCGTCATCAGAGCGTACGTGGAGCCAGGACACCTGGTTTTTCTGCACGGCCTCCTTCCATTTGTCTTCCTTGTCATAGCAGTCCACGCCCACGATTTCCAACCGGTCCTTGTATTTGGCATAGTATTCCTTCATCTTTGGAAATCCCTTGATACACCAGGTGCACCACGAGCCCCAGAAATCTACGAGCACATATTTGCCCTTGTGGTATAAGGAGCTCAAGGTGAAGTCGTTGCCGTTAAGATCTTTCAGGGTGAAGTCAGGAGCAGTCTTTTTTTCCTCGATAGACTTTTTGGCGGCCTTCGAAGCCTTCACCTCGGTCATGACACGATCCAACATCGACTGGTTTATATCGAGATATCTTTTGAACCTGCCATTGCGCACCCTGGGCGAGAGAAACTTGATTTCCTCCCCTAAATAAGAGAACATTCCACTGCCGATGAGTTGCACGGAAGCCTCTTCATCAGGATGCTGGCGCATATATTCCAGTGCGAAGTCTCCCATACGCTTGTTGATGTCACGGTTCGTCTTCTTACGTTGCTCGTTCAGTTTCTCCTCATCGCCTCCGGCAGCCACACCTTGTTCATATTCCTCCGTGGACTTGTCAAATTCCTTCAGGTAGGGCCTTTCCAAGTCGACCACCTGTGCCAGTTGCTGATAAAACGCCGAGCCGCTGATTTTCCAGTCATGACCATGGGCAAAAGCACCGCTGACAACAGCCTCCTCATTGGGCACGAAGAAGATGTAAACCTTCTTCCCGGTCGATTTCATACCCAAAGAGCTTTGATAAGCATTCGCTATCTGACAGCCAAAGGAAAACTCCCCCTTGTCGTTTACGGGCACCTTAAAACTGATAATCTGCCTATCGGGCTCCCACTTCACATATTCCACGACCAGCGTATCGTTCTTGACATCGGTGAATGTACCGCTCATCTTGAAATTGTCTTGTGCTGACACCGCACTGCAAAAGAGCAGAGCGCATAGAGAAATCAGAATCTTCTTCATATTTTCAAGTTGTTTCATTTTTTCTTAGATGTTGAAAGACCATTATCTTGTGAAAATACCATTACAGTTGTAACTAGCGAAGTAATTACCCTCAGAATAATTCACTACAAATATCAGCATTATTATTCTATTATCCTAGACGTTGGAACTATTTTTATTCACTTGATTTATTATAGACAAAAGCGAGGCATTGACGGATATTTACTGTAAATCTACAGAGAATTAAGGGGTACGACAATTTCATCCAACCACCGAATGCAATTCCGTATTTTCTTTATCAGATAAGAATAGAGATTGTTTAAATTTATCGTCCTTTATTAGCTCACTAAAGTCTATTTCAACATCGCTTGTTTTATTATCTTCAGTAAATTTTAATCCGTACAACTTCTTAAACTTGCTCCATAATCCATCTTCGGAATGAGTCACCTTAATTAGTTGCTTCGAAGTTTTATCTCCATACCTCGCAATGATACCTTCAATTAGATCTATGTCAGAATCGCTAAATTCGCTATCGTCAAATCCAATTTTGGGCTTTGATATAATTTTGCACGAACGATTATCTTCCGTAACGAATTTTACATATTCGCTAAACTTATTGCACCCACTATTCTTCGAAAAATAAACATCTTCAGATACAGGGCCAAGACTCCACACTTTATATGAAAGCCATGTCATAGGATACCCTCTCTTCATCGTAGACTCCTGATCAATAAGATATAAAAGTTTCAGAAGTTTGGGATGTCCGAGAGGAGCGCACTTCTCTGCTAGGTATAATATCAAATTACCTAAGAGAGCCTTATTTGCTTTTCCGCCTATATTCATATATGCTTTATTTATACTGCAAATTCACCCATAAATGTTCTAATTACAACAATATTGCAAGGATTATTTGCTTATTTAGTCGTTTTTAATCGTTTTCTGGGCATGCGCCATTTTTTGAATAAATAAAACCGCAAGTTCCAAAACTTTTCCCAATTGGAGAAAACGACCACCACAATCGACTCTAGCCTTGCCTTAACATCCCCAAAAAATCAACTATATGTCATTTCACACTATGAAAATACCAAAATACTGATATATGAAAACGGATTTATTGAAATAAAAATCTGTGGTTTTATTTTTATATTCCTTGTCATACATTATCTTTGTGGTAAGAAAGTCGAATTTCACTTTAATGCAGCGAAATGTCATATACATATTGATAATACTATCCGTATTGCTAGGTGGTTGTGAAAAGCCACTAAGTCCTATATTACAGAAAGCGGAGATATTGATGGAAAAACATCCCGACAGCGCACTGAAATTACTAAAAGAATACCACTCTAGCAGTTTCAATGATGCAGCCAATAGGGCTTTATATGCCCTACTCCGTACCCAAGCAGATGACCAGAATTATATCATACATACTTCCGATACGCTAATACTCAAAGCTGTTGACTATTATTGTGAGAATTCCACTTCAAAAGAAGCAGCTTTGGCTTATTATCTTTCGGGACGAGTATATTATGACATGCAACTAACCGGTGATGCTCTCAATTCTTTCTATAAATCATTGAATGTAAAGTGCCAAGAAAATTCAACCAATTGTGCAATTAAAGCAAAAGCTTACAATTGGATCGGCCAAACATATATGTATCAAGATATGTTCAAAGAGGCATTACCCCATTTCTACCGCTGTCTTTATTTCGCTAAACGGGCTAATAGCAACTCTATCGTTGTATATGCTTTGCGTGACATTGCCCGTAATTACCAATCTTTAGGACAACGACAAAAAAGCATCTTCTATTTTAATCAGGCCGCATCCTTTGCCAAATCTACCCGACAGTATTATTTATACAAGGTTGTTATGGCCGAATTTGCAGGAGTTTTTATAGAATCCAAACAATTTGATAAAGCAAAATATGCTCTTGAGGAATCAAAAGGTTTTACTAGCTCTCAAAATTTGGCTCCTTATTATATGTGTCTAGCTGATTTCTATTTTGCAAAAGATGTACAAGATTCTGCAGAATATTATTATAAGAAGAATCTTGAGATAAGTGATATGTATGGTCAAGAGTATGCCTATAATGCTCTTTCCAAAATAGACAAGGCAATAAACAATTATAAGGAGGCCTATCAATACATGAATCTTTCAAAGCGATACGCTGACAGCATCAGTTCTAGCAACCTTATATCAAATAAAAACCTTATCCGATCTTTAGACAATAAAATTCAGATAGAAAGGGTTAACAAGCAACGTATTCATTATAATGATATATCAATCATTATCCTTCTGTTATTATTGATGTTGATATCGTACCTTGTCTTTATTCTGCTAATAAGAGACAAGAAGCACAAGCAGATATTAAAGATACAAAGAGAGCGAATTAAAATAATACAAGAAGAACTGAAAAGAAAAAGCTTTAAGCAAAAAGAGAATAATCAAAATGAAATAGAACGATTAAACAACGAGATTAAGTTATTACATAATGAACAAAATAATACCCTGAAGGAAAAGCTACTTAATATAAAGATAGAGACGCTTACCAACGAAAACAAAACAATAGAAAACGCTTTCCAGCAGCAACAAGTTTCATTGGAAATATTCAAATCAACAACTTTGTACCATCGTTTGCTCCTCGCTTCAAACGACAAACGGATTATCAAAGAGAATGAATGGGATGAATTAGAAAAATATCTGAATCATTCTTTCAATAAATTCATTGACAGACTGACAGAACTATATCCTGCTTTATCCGTAAAAGAACTTCGGGTTTGCAGCTTATTGAAATTAGATTTTAATAACGCTGATATTAGTCGAATCATTTTGAATACACCTTCAGAAACAAGTAATATACGTAAACGACTATATAAAAAACTCTTTGAAAAAGAAGGGAAAGCAGAGGATTTTGATGCTTTTATTCGTTCTTTTTAGTCCATTTTGAAAATGTGAACATTTTTGTGAATATTTATCTAGTGCTCCATAAAAATGTTTTATTTAATTTTACAGTAAATAAAACATATGAAGTATGAAAAAGAATATTATCTTGTATTTTCTATTCTATATAATTGGAATAAGCAGTGTATATGCACAATCAGACGAAAGTTTTACCACAGAGATTAACACTGATAAGGCCCATACAATTACGAAATAACAATTTCCAAATTACGCAACATCCCTTGATAATGAAAAAACATTTTTATATTCTTTTGTGTTTTATCTTTACTACTGCTTATGTATCTGCTGATAATAAAGAGACTAAACTAGTAGAAATCTTCGGAACGATTCTGGATAGTGTTACATCTAAGCCCATTCAAAGTGCATCGATCAAAATATTTTTCGACAATATAAAAGCAAAGCCTCTTTTTCTTGTTTCAGACAGCAAAGGTGCATTTAAGACAAGACTTATATCTGATAGAGAATATTTAGTAGAAATTTCTTATATTGGAATGCGACCTCTGAAATTCAATATTAAAGTAAAGAGGGATAATTTAAATCTTGGAGAATTATACCTACGTGAGGAGTCTTTGAATCTTTCAGAAATTACCATTAAGGCAGAGAAAAAAAATGTTTCATTAAATTCTAATGGTTTTTCCTACAATCTAAAGAACGATCCGAGTATCAGATCGGATAATCTTCTTGAGGCTTTTAGGAAAGTTCCGCTGGTTTATGTAGATGGGAATGGAAAAATAACAGTCAAAGGGGGGTCGGATTATGTCTTTTATCTAAATGGTAAGCCATATACGTTAGCTAACGCGCATCCCAAAGAAATATTGCAAAGTATTCCGGCATCATCCATTGAACGGATAGAAGTCATTACGAATCTAGAAGCTAGACATGACGCTTCTCTCGGCTCTGTTATATTAAATATTGTTACAACTAAAAAAAAGACAGATGGATATCGAATTGCTTTGAATACAGAAGCCGCTACTTTTCCTTCAATGAGCCAAGGAGTAACATCACTTATAACTACAGGCAAGCTATCAACTTCTATAGGATATAATTTCAACAAGATATTTTATAATGATATCCCTTCTTATTCAAACACCGAATATTCATCAGGTGAAAGCAAAGCTATTCATTCTGCAAATTGGACTGCTACAGCAAGGCATACAAACCATGTATTGAGAGGATTTTTAGAATATATCATTGATTCACTTAATTCTGTGTATGCAGATGCCAATTATTTATTTGTCCAAAAAAATATGGAAACAGTTACAAATCAAAAATATGCAAATTCGACATCGAATTATTTTCTTTCAACCGACAATCATGTCTTTTTATCAGATGGTGCCAGTGAATTTAACTCATCCTATCAGAATTTATATAAAAACAAAAAAGAACGTTTTCTGCTTGCTTATCGATATTCGTATAATCCGGACAATAGAAAGTATGATGTAACTGGCATTTATAATAATAATGAAACTTCTAGCGATTCTACCTATCACAGAAGAGGAAACAGCAAAGGGGGGCTTTCAGAGCATACCATTCAAGCCGATTATACAATCCCTATAGGACATCACTCGTTTTCGGTCGGAACGAAATACATAAATAGGCTGAACGATTCACGACCTCAATATTATACATGGAATACACAGAAAAAAGGATGGGATGAGAATAACAATAATGAAAAATTTATCCAAAAGCAGCAGGTCTTTTCCAATTACTTTTCTTATAAATTAAATCTACGAAAATTTACATCAAGCCTTGGAGTACGTGCTGAAAACACCTATGAAAAGGTGAAATTTGAAAATTCAACCAAATCCGAACTTAGTCACAAGAGTTTTAACCTGCTGCCTAGATTTTCAGCGTCATGGAACCTATCCGAGAGCTCTCAATTATCCGCCTCATACGCGGTGTCTGTAAGACGCCCAGCTATTTGGCAAACGAATAGTTATAAAGAACAGTTAGATGAATTCAGTATGATAAAAGGAAACCCAAATTTAAGAGATGAGACAATAAATAATTTCGATTTATCCTATTTCTATTATACAAACAACTTTGTTCTATCAATATGGTCTGATTACTCGGATAAACATAATGCCATTATGAGATACCCGATTACTGAAAAAGACAATGACAAGACTATATGTTACACTTATGATAACTTGGGGAACTATAAAAAATTATCAGGATCAATATATGCAGATTACCACCCCATACCGCAACTAGGATTAAATATTAATGGCTCATTGGCTCATATCCGCATGAAATCGGATATCCTTGATCTAAAATCTTCCGCAACAAGTTATTCCCTTGCATGCAATGTTGATTACGAGCCTGGAAACAATTATTATTTGGGCACTAATTGGGCTATTTTTCAACAAGATCCCGAAATGCAAATTTCATACAAACATTTTCAACAATATTCTTTCTATATAAAGAAAAGCTTTTTAAAGAAAAAGCTAAATGCTGGTCTAACTTTGAACAACATATTCAGTAAATATAGTTATACAGACAAGACCACTAACAATATAAATTTTCTGCAAAAAGAACATTTTAATATTATAGCACGTAATATTGTATTGAGTATAAACTATGCTTTTGGTGGTGGAAAATCTTCTGCGAAACGTAAAAGCATAGTGATCAACAACGACTTACTTAATAGTACAGGAGTTAAATAGAAGATAAACTGCCATCTATATCAATGAAAGCCTTCCCTTTTTATCACCAACATGACGCAATGCAATGCGGTATCGCTTGCCTTCAGATGGTCTGTGCTAGATATGGTAAACGCTATTCTTCGGAAGAGATCTCTCGTCTGTGCCCTGCCACTGCAGAAGGTGTCTCTCTACTAGGTATCAGCCGAGCAGCCGAAGCCCTTGGATTGCATACCATCTGCGGACAACTGACCGCCGAATCTCTTTACCGTGCCCCATTGCCATGCATCTTGCATTGGAACCAGAATCATTTTGTTGTATTGTATAGAATTGAAAAAAGGAAAAGAGGGAATATATATCGTATTGCCGACCCGGGAAAGGGACTTCTCGTCTACAGCGAGAAAGAATTTACTGACTGTTGGGTAAGTACCCGTTCTCGAGGAGAAGACAAAGGTATTGCCATGTTGCTCTCATTGACTCCCACCTTCGGAAAAGTGAAAAGTGGTAAGGGAGAAGCTCGTTCGTTCCGTTTTCTTTTCGGCTATATTCGACAATATAGACGGTATTTCGGACAAATAATACTAGGACTTGCTGTGGGGAGTTTGTTGCAGCTTGTCTTTCCGTTCCTGACACAGGCAATCGTTGATATAGGTATTGCGCAGAAAGATATTGGGCTTATCTATCTGATATTATTCGGACAGCTAATGCTTACGCTAAGCCGAACGGCGGTTGACTTCATTCGCCGCTGGTTGCTATTGCACATAAGCGTACGAATTAATATTTCACTGCTCAGTGATTTTTTCACAAAGTTGTTAAAACTTTCTATGCCCTTCTTCGATACAAAACAAACGGGAGATCTGTTGCAACGAATGAACGATCATTTAAGGGTACAGAATTTTTTAACCGGACAGACTCTCTCTATACTTTTCTCTATTATTTCATTTGTAGTCTTCGGATGTGTACTACTAGGATATAGTCTGATTATTTTTGTGGTATTCGTTGTCTTTAGCTTACTGTATGGCGTGTGGATAACATTCTTTTTGCGCCGGCGCAGAACTCTCGACTACCGTTATTTCGAAAGACAGGCAGAAAGCCAAAATAAAACTTACCAAATGATCACTTCAATGCAAGAAATTAAATTGCAGAATTGTGAACGCCGGCGCCGTTGGGAATGGGAAGATACACAAGCCGAAATGTTCACTGTCCAAATGAAGAATCTTAAACTGCAACAAACTCAGGAAGCTGGCAGTATCCTTATTAACGAAGTGAAAAATATTCTCATTACAGTGCTAGCTGCGACATCCGTTATCCATGGAGAGATGACATTGGGTATGATGTTGGCCGTACAATATATTATCGGTCAACTATCTTCACCGGTAGAACAACTCATGAATTTTATCTATTCACTCCAGGATGTTAAGATAAGCCTTGAACGAATCAATGAAATCCATCTATTGAAGGATGAGGATCACTGTCAGGAGGCTATTCAAAAATTTCCTTCGGAAGATAGAAATATTATACTCAAAAAAGTAGACTTCCGCTACGATCCTAATGCACCAAGAAAGACACTCGAAGGAGTAAACATGGAAATAGAATCGGGAAAAGTAACGGCTATTGTCGGAACGAGTGGTAGCGGCAAAACGACGACTCTGAAACTACTACTAGGGTATTATCCAGTTGAAGCAGGCACAATAATGATAAGCGGATACGATATCAGACAATACAATTTGCAGTGGTGGCGTTCCGAATGTGGTGTGGTGATGCAGGACGGTATCATCTTTTCGGAGTCTATAGCTCGAAATATTGCCTCTGCTGACGGTGAAGTCAATATAACTAAATTACTCGAAGCGGCAAAAATAGCCCATATTGACGAATTCATTGAAAATTTACCTTTGAAATATAATACGATAATAGGCAGAGACGGTATTGGTCTAAGTGTGGGACAACGTCAACGTATTCTTATAGCCAGAGCCGTATATAAGAATCCTCAATATATTTTCCTTGACGAAGCGACGAATTCATTGGATGCCAGCAATGAACGGGCAATAGTGGAAGACCTTAATGCTTTCTTTCACGGACGGACAGTCCTTATCATAGCTCACCGTCTGAGTACGGTAAGGAATGCTGATAAAATAGTGGTAATGGAGAAAGGGAAAATTGTGGAAGAAGGTACTCATGAAGAATTGACGGCAAAACGAGGAGCATATTATAAATTGGTAAAAAATCAGTTGGAACTATAGAAAAGTAATACGAATACCGGCAGATAATAGACCATTTATCAAATTGACAAACATTTTAAAGTAAAAAAGAAAAATGAAAGACGAAAAAGACATAGAACTTAGGAGCGAAAAAGTGAGGAGTATCATTGGAGAAATACCTCCTAAATTGGTACGATGGGGAACGGTGATAATAGCCATAATAACAATATCCATATTTATAGCAGCAGCACTAATACATTATCCACATTCTACTCAGACCATTCTGCAAAAAATTTTTCATCTGTAACAAACATATTTTTTATAAAGGGCACCTTATATTATCTTGCTGTGAAATAGATGATTTATATTACATAAATATCCACTATTCATGGGTAAATTTGAAAGAAAACGTCAGTGATATCCAAACTCTCCCCGTTGTCGTATGTTAGTTTTTTTGGTGACGTCCTTATGTTTTTCGCGCAACGTACATACGACAACAAAAAAACATACATATGTGGATGGGGCTAAGGATGGATTATCGGTGAGACAAGCGAAATCGTTTTGTGTTGTCCTATTTTACCAAAAGTGCCGAACATGCCGAACTACATATAGGGAGTTCTGAAATTTTTTTATTCGACGTTTTATACTAATATCAAAAAGATACCTATAGTTAGTAATTATACTATACAAAAAATATAAAATAAAAAAAAATATAGAGGAGTGGAAAGTAGTTCGGCATGTTCGGCAGGGGTATGTCGATTTTCGAAGTCGTGATATATTGTAGCTGCGATTTTTAGAAAAAGCAATAATGACCCTCATTTTTGGGAATTACAGTATTTGAAAATAAAACCGCTATTTCGCATATAATACAAATTGCCAAAGAGATGTGCTATTTTCTATCTTTTTGTTCCATATTTGCCATAGTAGCGATATAAAGACATTATGAAAAAATGATAAAAACGCCTATTTTAGAGCTTCTTAGAAATTTGACCAAGTTATTGCCTTGAATAAAATAAGACATCTATTTGTAAATTATTTTATCTTGAATATTATATATATTGCAACCCATTTATAGACATTTACGATTGATCAACTATCTTTCTTCCGAATTTTCTCCTGAAAGTAACTGCATATAGAGAAGACTTGTAAGTCGCACGATGACTTACAAGCCTTCTCTATATCTATCTACAACATATACGACATTGTAGATGTGCGCTCCAAAATATTAATCAGAAAGGGAGCATTCCATCATTTGCAAAATTAATATCACGACTTTCTTTAATGTACTTATTATAAAGTATCTGAGCTTCTTCCATTTTCCCATCTACTTGATCCAGAAACTCTCGTACTTTGCAGATGTCTGCAATCTTGGCATTGTCGCCTGCAATGAGTATCTCTTTCGCCACATATTTGTCGAAAACAAGGTCCAGATAGGTACTAGTGTCTTTGTGCTGAGTGCTGTATTCGAGTTGTTCGGCTGTGAGCAAGTGGCAGTAATAGTCTTTAGATTTACGCGTCTTAACAAATGGGTATTCTTTGCGGGCAAGCATTTTGCCCATGCGGGTAGACGCAGCTTTGTCTATCACCGTATCGGGGAAGAAGAATTTCATTCGCTGCAATATTTCGGCTACGGTATGCGTTTTCTTCTGTTGGCATTTCGAGGGATATTTGCGAACGTATTCCACTAGGAAATCGTACTCGGGAATGTTGTTCTCGAACTGATAGTTGTAGGCGGAGAGTTGTTCCTGCTCCTCGGCGGTGAAGTAGTATTTGAAGCCCGTGTTGAGCAGATGGATGACTTGGGCGAAGAGTTGCTCGTAGTTTACTTGGTAGTTCATGTCTACGCTGGTGACTTCGAACACGTGGAAACGGCGGTTGCCCGAGGGATCGCTCATGAAATTGGTGCTGTTGCACGTGGCGATGAACGAGGCACGGTGAGGATGCAGATGCCCGAAGCGGTCGTAGTTGATGCGGAAATCCACGTACTTGCGTGTGATGAGTTCCTTGAGCTCCTGCATCTCTTCGCGCTTGAAGTGGTTGAGCTCGTCGATGCTGATGACCAGACACGTGGAGAGTTTCTCGATGGAGTCTTTTTTGGCCTGTACCATGCCTTGATGAACGGCTTCCTGCAGCTCGGGCGGCAGCGTGCGGTCTACGAAGTTGGTCTTGCCTATACCGCCACCGGCACTGTAGAGGGTAATGACGATGTGATTGGTGATGTTGTCGTCGCGGTAGGATTTGATCATGCCCACGTACCACATGGTGAGTAGTCGCCGAAAGCGATCGGGGTCGTTGGTAGAGACGGAGTCGGCAAAGCGGCCGATGTGGTCGCATCCGTCCCATGCGGGAAGCCTCTCGAGATAGGTCTCTACGGGGTCGTAGGGCGAAGTGAAGGGCGAGTTGACCAGTTCGTGCACCTGTTTGACGGGGATGTCGTATCCCAGCTCCTTGAGGCGCAGGGAAAAGTAATTTTCGATGTGGTCGTCGAACTCTTTGTAGCGCTCCTTGCCCGTGAGTTTGCGGTCGGTGCGGCGGCAGTATTCGATTCGGAGCGACAGCAGGTTCTTGCGTAGCCAGACGGTGCGCTGTATCTCTACTTGCAGGTAGATGTGCTTCATGAGCGAGCAGCCTAGTTTGACCGTGGCGTGCTCGGCGCGGTTGTTGTCGTAGGCGCTCTTCACGGTGGTCTCCACCTCGTCCATGGGGAGGGGCGGCACGGTCTTCTTCTCGAACGAGACGTCGGTTTCTATCTCGATGAGTTTGTGCATGGAGCGCGGTATGAGCACGAGGGCTTTGTCGCGGGGTATGCCATGTTTGTTGAGCTCGCACGCCGCCTTGTAGACGAAGTCGTTGCGGCTGCCGTCCTTAAATCGGTCGCCCGCGCTGTAGAGGTTTTTGCAGATGATGACGAAGAGGGCGTCCAGACGATCTTCGCTGGCGCGTGTGGGCGAGAGGAGCGATTCGAGGTTCTCTTTGGATTTGCCTTTGACGACGTTTGTAGGCGGTTTGGCGGTAGCGGCAGGCTCGCTCCCCTCCCCTTTCACCTCCCCTTTCGCCTCCCCACGCGACGAGCAGGTGGCGGCATCGAAAGCCACTACTACGATCTGGGGTTGCGGATTGTAGTAGGCGTCGGGGTCGTACGAGAGGAAGCAGATGCGCATGGGGTCGCGGCCGGTAGTGTCGACGTCGTAGCCGTAGCACTGGCGGAAGGCTTCTACCACGTAGTCGTAGGCGGCATGGTGGAGCGCCTCGTAGGTGGCCCAGTCGGTGGGCACTTCGCCCGCCTCGGTGGTGTAGCCTATGAATATCTTCACGCCGTTGCCGCTGGGACTGATGTTGAAATACTGCACGATGGGGTCTTTGCGCAGGTAGGTGGTGAGGTCCGCCAATTGCGGAGCGTCGAGCTTGTCCACGTCGAGCACCAGTTGGCACAGTCCGCGACGAAAGCCCTCTTTCTTGCGTTGTCCCTCGAACACGGCGCCCACGATGACGGCGGGTAGCGAGCGCTTGAGGGTGGCGCATCGCTCCTTGTCGCCCTCAGCGGCTGCCTGCCGGATGGCTTCTATCTGCGTGCGCACGAATCCCGTGGTGGTGAGTTCATGGTACTTGGTTTAGGTAATGGTGCCCTGTACTTTCGAGATAGAAGGGCAGTAAGTCATTTCGAACGGCGGCGTTTGGCCGATTGATTCTTCTGTCATAATTAAATTTTAGTAGTTAAAAAAAATAATTCAGGTTATCAGTAGTAATAATAACTTCGTGGTATGTGGGGCGGCGCTCAGGGCACGCCCAGATGTTGGGCGATGGCCTGCACCTGACGGGGCGAGTACACGTGCGTATGTTTGGGTGTGCCCAGCTGCCGGAGTTCGTCTTTGAGCTGCGGGTTGCACTCTATCCACCGGCGCAACAGGCGGCGCGCGGCGGGCGTGGTGAGCTGCGGATTGTAGAGCCTTGCCAGTTCGGACTTGGTGTAACTTCTCACTTCGAAATCGTCGATATACATGATGTTTTAAAGTATTGATTATTAATGCATGAAGATACTAAATTCGGCGCATTCCTGCAAGATAATTATGCAAATAATTCACAACAAAAAGAATCTTTTTCATCATCCGC
>Ga0183101_1000025_pt1 | contig 19957 bp, 13 predicted proteins | sample Biomet3_FD_127790 | JGI IMG/M metagenome (GOLD analysis project Ga0183101, IMG submission 127790) | Microbial communities from bioreactor (seeded with sewage sludge) at LBNL, California, USA - Biofuel metagenome 3 | ecosystem: Engineered > Bioreactor > Anaerobic > Unclassified ...
CAATAACCTGCAGGACTAACAGTGGTCTTAGAATCTGGAACTCGAACCATGTAAAATTCCATGATAATTTAATCGATTCTTTCTACCACTGGAGTGCGGGCGGCCCGGGCATTCAGGTCGAAAAGTCTGCAGGTATTATGGATGATGTAGAGATTTACAATAATACTATCCATAATACCTATTGTCCTGGCATCTGGCTTTTTAACTATGATAGCTCTTCTGCTACCAGAGACCAGGCGAAAAATGTCTATATCCATCACAATACTTTCTATGACACGGGCACTAATCCTAGCATTACCTGGGTAGGCGGTATCATAACTGGTGGGTTTGAAGACACTGTCATTGAGAACAATGTCTTTGACGGAGTATATCACACTGCAATCGCCAATATGTATATCAATAGTTATTCCCCAACCTATGTACCAGAAGGCGACGGATTCACAACAATTGTCCGCAACAACATAATTGTAAATACCAGGCAGCGTACAATGTCCTCGAGTGGAACAGGGTATGGAATTATGAATTACCTGCCTGCAACACATTCCTTTGTGCTGGAAAACAACTGCATTTACAATAACTCAGCAGGTAACTATAAAAACTGCGCATCGACAACTGATATCTATGTAAACCCTCTTTTTGCAGATCCAGAAAACCATGATTACCATCTTCAATCGGTCTCAGGTCGCTGGAACGGAGAAACCTGGGTTAAAGATACAGTGAGTTCTCCCTGTATTGATGCTGGATGTTCTTTCTCGGATTACTCTAACGAACCCGAAGATAATGGAAACAAAATCAATATAGGAAGATATGGAAACACAATCTACGCGTCTTTTTCAGGAACCCCTTTGAATCTCTCTGGCGAGATGTACGACAACCGTATGCGTGAAGCTTCTCCTGAGGATGTCTTTTCGGATAAATCATTTCTCGATGTCGGAGGAATTAGCAGCGTTGGTAGATACAGAGACCTTATATGGTTTAACGTAAGTGAATACACCAATGCTACTGAAATCAGTAGTGCAAATCTTTCTCTTTTCTGGTATTATCCTTCCAGCACACGACCAAATGATACTGTTATCGAGATTTACAGGCCTGTTTCCTGGAATCCTGACTATGTGAGCTGGAATAAAAAGAATAAAGATATTGCCTGGAACAACTCAGGAGGAGATTGGTATGATAAAAATGGTGTCCTTCAGGGTAGCACTCCATATGCTACATTAACCCTGAGAGCCAGTAGCTTGCCAGATAACAGGTACTATGAGCTCGATGTAACCGATCTTGTAAAAGAATATGTCAGTGGCAGGTACGAAAATACGGGTTTCCTTATAAAAGCCCGCAGTGAAAGTGATAACTATATCGCCTTTTACAGTGCGGACTGCGGAAACATGAGTCAGGTGCCAAAACTGAATATGGTGTACAGGTAAGATTTAAATTCTCAAAAAAAAATTTCCATCACTTCCGACCCGAGAATAAATTTCTGCGGTCGGGTGTTTTGGAACTTTTTTCTTTTAATGTACGAAAAACATGAATTTTTAAATTCTCCAGAAGGAATCTTTTTAAGCGAGCTAGTATGGTTTCTAGACCTACTAATCAGGATTAATTTATTTGTTTTTGCTCCCAAACTTATTCTTTTTTGTAAAAAGTTAAAAGTTTTATTCTAAGGTCAGGATATCTTTTGGATTTATACCTACTTTGTGTAAGATTTCTATTTATGTTTTCTAATAAGCCAGAACTTATGGTGTTTGCATTCTTAATTCTTTTTGTCTCACCCCTATGCTTTTTAAAAAGTCATACCCCAAAGTGTACTGAACTTCTACCAAAATTTATCTTAACACAAAGGCTTTTATCATTTGTATAAATTTCTTACTGGGGCAGTTGAAATTTGGTTATGGTTGAAAAAAATGTATCTAAATAAATTTAAAGGTAACACTGACTATAAGTATGATATCTCCAAACTTTTATTCAAAATTAAAGGTATTCTATATGAATGAAACTTATTATAATATAGTTATAAATAGAACCTCTGCTGAGAGATTAAAACTTGAGCAAAATGATCAGTGTTCAAAAGGATTTAAATATCAGTCTCTGGATAAGGAGTCGGGTCAAGTCGTAAGAAAAACTTTCGTGTAAGGCTATTTTCATGACTTCTCTCAATGGTAATTCTTAAAAACGGAGTTCTTTTTAAGGTGATATGGTGTCATATCAAAAATTTGCAAAGGATGTTGGTTTTATCGGGGCAGTTCAGGTACTTACAAGCCTGGGAACTTTTTTCCTGCTTCCGATAATCACAAAAACCCTTGGAACATACGACTATGGGCTCTGGGCTCAGATCAATACCACTGTATCTCTTATCTCTCCCCTTGCACTGATGGGCCTCTCTATGGGTTTTGTCAGGTTTCTATCTTCTGAAACGGAAATCAAAATAATAAGGGAAGCAGTATATTCAATTCTCTTTTTTGTAACTATATCCGGTCTGTTGGCCTCTTTTTTACTCTATACGTTTGCAGAGCCTCTTGCCACCTTCGGTTTTAAAGACCCTCATGCAACTTATTTTATCCAGGCAGGTTCCCTTTTAATTCTGCTGAGCGTGATCGAGTCGATATCTCTTTTTTATTTCAGGATTTTCAGGCAAATTCAGACATTTTCTTACTTAACCCTTTTTGAAACGTTTGGAAAATTGTTTTTTATTCTCTTTCTTCTCAAAATGGGATACGGGCTTCTTGGTGTAATAGCAGCTACTTTACTTGTACAGGGCTTCATTTTTTTAATTTCTCTTCTGATGATCATATCACAGATAGGATTCGTTATCCCGCGATTTACTTACATAAAAGAGTATTTGCAATTTTCTCTACCTTTAACTCCCAATTCACTTGTAAGGTGGATTACAGAGTCAAGTGACAGATATATGGTTACTTATTTTCTCGGCCTTGGAAGCGTGGGAGTATATTCAGCAGCCTGTTCAATTGGCAGTCTTATACAGCTTTTTGTAAGTTCTCTTCAGCTCATTCTTCTTCCCGAGTTATCAAAGCTTTTCGATGAAAATAAAATGGATGAAGTAAGAATTTATATGTCTCATTCTCTAAGATATTTCCTTCTCATCTCAATTCCTGCAGTCTTCGGGCTCTCAGCTCTTGCAAAACCTTTGCTTGGGATCCTTACCACTGATGATTTTCTTTCGGGTTGGGTTGTAATTCCCATTATTGCCTTCTCAGGTCTTCTGGCAGGAATCTTCCAGATATTTGTCAACACAATGCTCCTTATCAAGCAAACAAAAACTACGACCTACATTAATATTGTTGCAGCAGTTTCGAATGTATTGATTAATCTTCTATTGATACCTTCCATTGGAATTGTTGGAGCCTCACTGTCAACATTATTTTCTTACTTTTTAATGGCTGTGCTTTGTATGCATATTTCCTTAAAACACTTTAAACTTGATTTTTATCTTCATGATATTGCAAAAAGCGTTCTGTCCTCAGTAGTTATGTATCTCTTTGCTTCCTACTTCGCTATCTCAAGCATCATTGAGCTTTTTGAGATTGCAGGTATAGGTGTACTTATCTATCTGGTTATGATGTTCCTGGTAGGCGGATTCACAGACCACGAACTTTCTTTAATACGAAGATACTTATTCAGAGCCAAAAGCGAAGTCAAGCAGTAATTTTGCCTTTGTTTTCATACCGATCAACAAAAATTGTTTAAGAAAAACTAGAATAAAAGTTAGTCTACTAACTTTTCCCCAAGTAATGCCCTCGCCGTTTCCCTAATGCTTCTCTCCGATGTATAGATCGGTTTCCAGCCCAAACTTTTCATTTTTTCAATCCCTAATCTCATCCTTGGCACGTCGCCTTTCCATCCCCTGTTTCCTCCGGTATAGGTAAATTCAACATTAGAAAGTCTCATCTCTTCTATAACAGCCTTTCCTATCTCTGTGGCACTGATGGTGTCCTCGGAACCGATATTATAGATATTTACCTTTTCTTCGCTGTTCTCGATTAAAAACAATATCGCGTTAACACACTCCGAAACATGAAGGTAGGATTTTTCCTGCTTGCCATCTCCCAGGATTTCCAGCAAATTATCATTATTCCTCAGCTTTTTTATAAAGTCGACCGTAATTCCGTGTGTACTGCGTGGGCCAACGATATTTGCGAAGCGAAATATCCAGGCCTGCATATCAAAGGTATGAGAGTATGAAGTAATAAAGGCTTCACAAGCCAGTTTAGAGGCACCGTAAAGGGATATCGGAATAAGAGGGCCGTAGTCTTCTGGAGTAGGCATAATACTCGCTTCCCCATAAACTGTCGAGGTGGAAGTAAATGCAATTTTTTTAGTATTGTTTTTCCTCATTGCTTCCAGAAGGTTATAGGTCGCCAGAATATTTTGATCTAGATGAACTCTGGTATCCGAAGCTCCGAGCCTGACATCAGGATTTGCGGCTACGTGACAGACAAAGTCAATACCTTCACAGGCCTTCTCTATTGTCTCCTGGTCAAGAAGGTCTCCTTTTATCAAGGTGAAGTCCGGATTTTCAAGATGATTTTCTATGAATTCTATTTTTCCTGAGCTCAGGTTGTCAAAAACAGTAACCATGTTCCCCTTTTCTATAAGGTGATCTACGAGGTGGCTCCCTATAAAACCGGCTCCTCCTGTCACAAGTATTTTATTCTTTGCAGCCATGGAAAATTCTCCCAATAATCGTTCCCAATAATCGTTCTTTCGATTAATACTTTATAATGTCTTAAAGTAATCAGAAAATACTTTTATCTCATTCCCTATAATGTGGGGTGAGTATATAACCAGAGGAAATTAAACATGTTCTGGTTAAAGAGTATTATTTACCTAACTGTATTAATAACTTTTCACTGAATTCTTTCACCGGAGAGTTTATGTTGACCGTTAAAAAAGCACTTATTCCGGCGGCTGGTCTTGGGACCCGTTTCCTGCCTGCCACCAAGTCGATGCCAAAAGAGATGCTTCCAATTATTGACACACCTGTGATTCAGTATGTTGTAGAGGAAGCCATTGCCTCGGGAATTGAGGATATAATTATTATCACAGGCAGAGGTAAACGGGCAATTGAAGATTATTTCGATGATTCTCCTGAACTCGAGATGCATCTTGCGAAAAAGCACAATACTGAACTTCTTAAGCTTGTTAGGGACGTCTCCTCTCTTGTGGATATTCACTATATCCGCCAGAAAGAACCTAATGGGCTCGGGGATGCGGTTCTCAGGGCAGAAAACCATATTGGAGACGAACCTTTCGCCGTGCTTCTCGGAGACGATATTATTGTGAATGACAAGCCCTGCACTGCTCAGCTCATAGATAATTTTGAGAAATATGGAAGATCCACGCTCGCAGTGGAAGAAGTTCCTCGTGAAAAATTAAGTAGTTACGGAATTATAAAGGGCAAACCTCTTAGTAATTCTCTCTATGTACTGGAGGATATTGTCGAAAAGCCATCACCTGAAAATGCTCCCTCCAATCTAGGAGCAATAGGCCGCTATGTTTTCACCCCTGAAATATTTGACTGTATAAAAGAAGCCGGGACAGGGGTAGGGAACGAAATCCAGTTGACTGACGGGATTCGGATCCTTAACAGATCGCAGATGATCTACGCATGCAGGTTCAAAGGAAAAAGATTCGATACTGGCGACAGGTTAGGGTACGTGAAATCAATAGTAGATTTTGCCCTTGAGAACGAAAATCTTAGAGAAGACGTACTTGAGTACTTAAGAGAAATTCTAGCAGAGGTAAAGGAACCTTCAAGCAAATAATATCCTGTCTAAATTTGTGTAAAAAGTGAAAATAATTTCTGCTGGTTTTTACCAGCAGAGCCCCTCATAATCTATATTTTTCGCTTTAATTACCCGCCTTCCATCAACTACTATCTTTCTTTTCATGACTTCAAATTCAGAGTCAAGTTTCTTGAACTCGTCCCATTCTGTCATTACAAGGCAGGCGTCAGCACCTTCAAGAGCATCTTTAGCTTTCCCGGAGTATTCAATTGTTGGAAAGATTCGCTTCATGTTCTCGGTTGCCATTGGGTCGTAAGCCGAAACCTCTGCTCCTAGTCTTAGAAGTTCAGCAATGACAGGAATAGCTCTGGACTCCCTTATATCATCCGTGTCGTTTTTAAAAGCAAGTCCAAGGACTGCAACCTTTTTGCCTGCAAGGTTTCCTATTTTCTTCTGAAGTATTTCGGTCATAAGAATTGGCTGTTTTTCGTTTACTCCAATTACGGATTCCAGAAGCACTGGAGAATATCCTATTTCTTTTGCCTTTCCTATAAGTGCTTTTACATCTTTTGGGAAGCAGGAACCTCCAAATCCTGCTCCTGAATTCAAAAACTTTGGGGATATCCTGGAATCCTTACCTACCGCTTTCATAACCTCGTAGGTATCAACGTTTAACCTTTTGCAAATATTGCCAATTTCGTTAGCAAAGGATATTTTGGTTGCCAGAAGGGAGTTATTTGCATATTTGATCATTTCCGCTGTTGATACACTCGTGCGGGTGACCTCACATTTAAAGTTCCGGTAAAGTTCTGAGACAAGATCTCCTGATTTCTGGTCAATTGCTCCCACAACTATTTTATCAGGATGCATGAAGTCGTAGACGGCTTTCCCTTCTCTGAGGAATTCGGGGTTCATTGCAACTCCAAAGTCTTTTCCTGCTACCTTTCCTGAAGTTTCTTCAAGGATTGGAAGGACAAATTTTTCAGTTGTCTCGGGCACGACTGTGCTTTTAACAACCACTACATGGTATCCTTCTTTCTTTGCCAGTACTGCCCCTATACTTGCTGTTGCCGCACGAACAATTGAAAGGTCTATGCTTCCATCTTCTGCGGAAGGAGTTCCTACGCAGATAAAAGATATGTTCGTATTCTTGATCGCAGATTCATAGTCAGTGGTTGCAGTGAGACTTTTTCCGGCATATTTTTGCAAAAGCTCTCCAAGTCCCTCTTCATAGATCGGGGGAATGCCTGCATTTATCTGATCCATTTTTTTCTTGTCGATATCTACGCAGACTACTTCATGCCCGACTTCTGAAAAACATGCGGCTGTGACCGAGCCCACATATCCTGACCCTATAACGGAAATTTTCATAAATTGAACCTCTTTATTGAGAATTGGAGAGTAATCAATTCCAATTCTTATTTATTTTTTGATAGGAACTCTTTTCAGGTTTACTATAGAAACCTCCAATCTATACGGTTTTCTACCACAAGTTCCTATCAATTTTTCACAAGTTTATATAGTTTAAAGGCTTATACCTTGTGTAGTTAGGATTTAATACATGTTTTGATAACTCCTTTACAGAAGTTTTGGGGGATCTTATAATGTTTTCAATACTTGGTGCAGAGTTTGCAGCGGGGAATTCTCTTTCAGATTTAGGTATCTGCTTTCTCTCGACGGATTTTGGAATCCCTGTGTATTATCGGATAACGGTCGTGGGACTAATCGCTCTTGTGGGTATGAAGGAAATGCTGCTGGCTTCTAGAAAAGAAGATGAGTTTTCTGTGGACTCAATGGATATGGGAATTTATCCTCTTATAGTATGCTTTATTGCTAGTTTCCTCTTTGCAAGCTTTGATATCATTCTTACAAAGTAATTCTACTAAATATCATATATTTATTTATTCAGTATTTATTTTGTTTCTTCCAGTAAGTTTATTTTCTTACCAAATTAGAAAAAGCTAAATGATGTTTATTTTTCTATTTTTTAGAATATAATGTCTATAATTCTCAACACTGATAATTCTCGTTATCTTAGTTCAGTAACTATGTTTTCCATATATATTTATCTTTGAGCCATTTATCTTCTAATCATAATATTGTTTGTTAATGACTCTAACTAGCTTAAATAATTTAATCTAACAGGGACACTATTAAGGGGGGCTCCAGCCGCTGGAGACGGACAGTTATCACTTTTTATCATAATATGGGGGAGAGTTCTATCTGATAGAACAGTTTGAAATCGGGGTTGAGTGAAAACCAGAATTTGACTGCATATTTTTGTTAAAGTAAGAGAGAAAAAGGCAGGAAGATTTCCTGATTTGTTGATATTAATTTATCTCATATACTTTTAAATCAGGTTCGAGGTTAGTTTCCTAACTCTCAATCTCGAAAGACTACTCAAGCAGACAGACTTTCTTTTGGTATTATAGTCATAGGAAATATTAATTGGGGAGTGAAAAATTGAGAGTTCTTGTCGATATAGGGCATCCAGCCCATGTTCATTTTTTTAAAAACGCTATATGGAGTCTTGAGAAAAAAGGGCATCAAGTAATGGTAGTCTCGCGAGACAAGGATGTAGTAATAGAGCTCTTGAACGCCTACGGAATTCCGCATACGGTTTTGAGTAAAGTAAAACCAGGAAAGGTTAATTTGCTTGAAGAATGGTTCATAAGAGAGTTTAAAACTTTTAAAATTACTCAGCAATTTGATCCTGACCTTTTTATAGGTATCCTTTCTCCAGCTGTAGCTCAGGTAGCCTGGATACAGCGGAAAAAATCCATAATTTTTAACGACACCGAACATGCAGTACTGGCACAGAAGTTAACCTATCCTTTCTGTGACATAATCTGTACTCCTGCATGCTATCTAAAAAATGAAGGGCCAAAACAGATCAGGTATAGTGGATATCATGAACTGGCTTATCTTCATCCATCTTATTTTACTCCAAGTCCTGAGGTCCTGAAAGACCTCGGAGTAATGGAGGGGGAGCCTTTTACAGTCCTTCGCTTTGTTTCATGGGGTGCGCATCACGATGTCGGCCAACATGGAATTAAAAATAAAGTAGCACTTGTCCAGGAAGCTGAAAAATTCGGAAAAGTATTCATAACTTCAGAAGGGCCTCTGGAAAAAGAGTTTGAGAGGTATAGAGTATGGGTCTCTCCAGAAAAAATCCACCACTTGCTCTATTATGCCACTCTATATGTGGGTGAAGGAGCAACGATGGCTGTTGAGAGTGCAATTCTGGGAACTCCATCAATCTATATTTCCACTCTTGCAGGAACTATGGGAAACTTTTCTGAACTTGAGAATAAGTACGGTTTGCTTTTTACTTATAGCGATTCGCAATCTGCCCTGACAAAAATCACAGAACTTTTCAAAGATTCGGAACTTAAGAAAAGCTGGGGTCTTAAAAGGGCTGCTCTTCTCAGGGATAAAATCAATGTTACCGAGTTCATGGTCAATCTCATAGAAAGTCTTCCTGATAAAAAATCTGGACTTTCTTTATCTTCGGTTTCGGATGAGTCTTATGCATGAATTACTGATGAAAAACCAGGATGTATGGGATCTTTTCACCCGAAAAGAAGAATATTATCCCGAAAAGCTGGATGAGCACCAGCGTTTTCTTTTCTCTGAAAACGATCTCCGAAATGCCTCTGAGCCCGAGGTCTCCAGGTACCTTATAGAAAATGGGATGGAGGTCGAGTTTCCTGAAAATAAATCATTTGCCGTTTGTTTGACTCATGACGTAGACGATATTTACCCGCCTCTTTCCCATAGCTTGTTGTCATCAGCTTACAGCCTTAAACGGTTAAATTTCAAGGATTCTGCAGCTCAGTTACTGTGGAAATTGAGGGGAATAGACTATTCTCCTTATCTTAATCTTTCTAAAATTATGGACATTGAAGCCAGTTTTGAAGCAGAGTCTTCTTTTTACTTCATTACTGCAGAAGCCGATCCAATAAGATTCAGGTATGATATAGAAGACATAGAACATCATCTGGGAGAAGTTTTAGATAGAGGATGGGAGGTTGGTCTTCACGGAGGTTACTATTCATACGGCAGTCCAGAAAAAATAAAAAAAGAAAAAGAAAGACTTGAAGCAGTTCTGGGTAAAAAAGTAATAGGTTTTCGCAATCATTACCTCCGGTTCAAAACTCCAGACTCCTGGGAAATACTTGCAGATGCCGGTTTTAGTTATGACTCCACTTTCGGGCACAGATACTCAGTCGGCTTCAGGAATGGAATGTGCCATCCTTTCAGTCCATATAACCTTAATACAGGAAACGAAATTGATATCCTCGAAATTCCGCTTATCATTATGGACACTGCTCTTTTTGCTACTTCAAAATCTTTTGAGGAGGCCTGGGAACGCACAAAAAGTCTGATTGATACTACAGCAGGTCTCAATGGTGTTATTACCCTTCTGTGGCATAATTTCGCGTTCAGTTGCAATTTTCGAAAAGATTGGGTGAGGCTGTATGAGAAAGTGCTTCAGTACTGCTCCGAAAAAGGGGCATGGATGACAAGTGGAGAAGAAATCTACAGGTGGTGGGCAGATAGGAGCTGAATTAAAAGGAAAGTATCTGCTGGTTACGCCTGCAAAGAACGAAGAACTAAATCTGCCTGAAGTTTCGAAGGCTGTAATCGGACAGGAATTAAAACCTGATTTATGGATTATAGTCGATGATGGAAGTACAGATGAAACACCACGTATTCTCGAAGACCTGCAGTCAAACTGCTCCTGGATCCAGAGTATAAGATTACCTCCAAGACCAAGAGACATTACTTTTCACTACAGTTATGTCTGCAAACAGGGCTTTGACTATGCGCTTGAGTATTGTAAGGAAAATAATATTGAATTCGAGTATCTAGGCCTTCTTGATGCCGATACGGTGCTTGAAAAAAATTATTTTGGAAAACTTCTGGCTGAGTTTAAAAAGGATAGTTCTCTAGGAATTGTAAGTGGGGGAATATATTATGATACTGATGGAAAACTTTCCCTGGAAGTAACTGCAAAAGAGCTTCCTCGAGGCACAGGAAGGATCTGGAAGAAAGAGTGCTTCTTCGAGACTGGTGGTTATCAGGTTGAACCGTCTCCAGATTCAATTTCTAATATAAAAGCTCTCTTGCGAGGCTGGCGGCTCATGCAGTATACTAATGTGGTACAGATCCAGAAGCGTAAAACAAGCGCAGCTAACGGTCTCTGGAATGGGCATCTCAAAAATGGCTGGATGGCTTATTACCTTGGCAAAAACTCTTTCATGGCTCTTTTAAATGTAATTTACCTTTCCCTGAAGTCTCCCTACTATACAGGTATTGCCTACTGCTGGGGGTATTTTGGCTCGGCAATTAGAAGGGAGAAAAAAATTCAGGATTCTGAAGTAAGGGCTTACTACAGGAATCAGGGATTTTCAGGATTGTTATCCAAAATCTCAAAAAATTTTGGCAACAACTCACGAAATGCACAGGAGAGAGAGCAGTGAAGATTAGCAAAGATCTCGAAAAAGCAATTCATTTACAGGTGATAATTTGAAGATGCTTTTTCTCGATATGGTAAGACCTCTTTCTCTTGCTGATGGCTCGCTTATTCACAGGTACGAGCTTGTTAGTAATCTTGCGAGACTTGACAATGAGATTCATATTTTTGCTGTTGGCCAGACTTCCTTTTCGAGCATGACCAATGTTCACAGCCATTATGTTCCTCCTGGAAATTTTCTTTCACTTACTTTGAGCTATTTCAGAAACTCCATATGCCTTCTGGGTTCCGAAACTTTTGACGTGTTATATACCAGAAATCCCAATTTTGGCTTTCTTGCTGGGCTATTCTGTAAAAACAGATGCAAAAGAATTATTTATGAATTAAATGGAATTCCTGAAGACGAAAAGACCCTCTTCAGGGAAAAATCTGAAGGAAATAAATTCTCGCATCTCAGAAAAGGAAGTAATTTCTCAAACCGATATTTCTCTGCGCATGCCAAGTTAAAACTGTTTATTCTTAAGAAAGCTCTCGGGTTTTCGGACAAAATAATTTCTGTGACTCCCGGGATAAAAGCAAATCTTGAGAAGGACTATAAAATCCCTGGAGAAAAAATAGTCGTAGTTTCCAATGGAGCAAACACTTCCCTGTTCCGGCCTCTGGAACAGGAAATATGCAGAAGAGAACTTGGTCTGGACTTTGGAATTCCTTTTGTATGCTTTGTGGGTAATCTTGCTCCCTGGCAGGGGGTTGAGTATCTAATAAAGGCAGCTTCACCCGTAATTTCTAGATTTCCGGAATGCCGCTTTTTGATTGTTGGAGATGGCGCTATGAAAAACGATCTTATGAAGCTCTCCCGGGAACTCGGAATTGAGGACAGATTCATTTTTACGGGTGTAATTGCCTACGATCGTGTGCCTCTCTACATTAATGCCAGCGATATCTGTACCGCTCCTTTTATATTTGCCAGAAACGCAAAAATAGGCCTGTCTCCTTTGAAGTTATATGAATACATGGCTTGTGGAAAACCTGTAGTTGCAAGCAATATCAGTGGTGTATCCGACGTGCTCGAGACTTCCGGAGGGGGGATTCCTATCCTTCCTGAAAACCAGGGTGCTCTTGCAGAAGGTATTTTAAAGCTACTTGAAAATCCCGATTTAAGAATGAAATTGGGCTCAAAAGGTTTAAGTTATGTTACTGAAAATTACAGCTGGTATAGCGTTGCGAAAAAGGTTAACGAAGTCTGTAAATCCGAAATTGAGGCCAGGAAATGAGGGTTTGAAATCATCCTTATGTTTTCCTGTAATTCATCTGGATAATAATAGTCATCTATTTAAATCATCCTTATGTTTTCCTGTAATTCATCTGGATAATAATAGTCATCTATTTAAATCATCCTTATGTTTTCCTATAACTCATCAGGATAATAATAGTCATCTATTTAAATCATCCTTATGTTTTCCTATAACTCATCAGGATAATAATAGTCATCTATTTAAATCACTCTTATGTTTTCCTATAACTCATCAGGATAATAATAGTCATTTATTTGCACGGGGCTTAAAATGGACGAAATTGAAGTTAGAGAATTAGAGCCATCTGAATATAATGAATGGGATTTGCTCGTAGAAAAAGCTCAGCCTGGTACACTTTTTCATACCAGTGAATGGCTTGGAATCTGCAGGGATGTCCTATCGAAGGAGCTTAGAATTTATGGTTGTTTCAGAAAAGGTGAGCTTGTGGGAGGATGTCCTCTTTTTGTTAAAAACATTAAGGGAGCTTTGAAAGTAGCGAATTCGACCTGTGATATGACCAGCTACAGTGGGCCTCTTATAATAGAGAGTGCCAGCTCCAAAGCAAGTAAACGGGTACAGGAAGTTCACGACATTCTTAATCCTCTCAGGGAATTCCTCTGCAAACAGGGATTTGATAGTATTCACCTTACGTTCGCTCCAGGTTTTAAAGACGTAAGACCTTTTACGTGGAACGGATGGGACTCCACTGTGCACTATACTCATTATTTGAATCTAAACGAAGATGTAGATAATAACATTTCAAGAAAGATTCGAAGAGAACTTAAAACTGCAAATGAGGCAGGACTTAAAACCAGGGTCTGGAACGATCCTGAAACATATTACCATCTGCTCTCAATGGTCTACGAAAAACAGAAATTAGCTCCTCCTCTTCCCAGAGGATTCTTCGAAAGAGTGTTTAAGCTAATTCAGGAAAAAGATATTGGCTATATGTTTGTCACAGAGACTCCTGAGGGCGAAGCTATTGCAGCCCACTTAAATCTATATGGAAAGAAGTGCACTGTAACCTGGACCTCAGCTCTGAACCCGGATTTTGGCCGTTTGGGCCCTAACGCTCTTCTATATTATAACGAATTCCTTGACCTGAAGTCCCAAAATTTCGATTACATGAACGTAATGGCAGCAAATATTTCCAGGTTTGCGGATTTCATTATGGGTTTTTCTCCTGAGCTAATTCCCTATTATAGTGTGACTCTAGAGAGCAAAAAATATTCAATCGCAAAAACCCTATATAAAATTACTCACAATGAAACTTACTGATAAAAATTGAAATTTTAAAGATATAAAAGTCGGGAAAATCCCGAAATTATTTTTTCATTGTTTTTCTAATGGTCTTTCCTTTTTTATTCCTGACTGAAACTCTGCTTTTCCTTTTAGACCCCTTGAAAAATGATTAGTTTTTTAAGGGATATTAAACCTTATTTACCCAATTAAATGTAGTGTTATCCTTTCCCACGTTAAGGTACATTTATTAAATGATCTATTTGCTGTTTAAAGGACTTAAATACTTTAATTGGGAAATTAAACGTTGATTTTTCCTTACTTTTAACATTAAATTTTGTATGAATGAAAACGATATCAGATGCCTTATTTATAAATAAACATAAATTGTAAAAGAATAAAGTATTTATCCCGCTCTCTTCTTGATTTAAAAGAGTGTTATAGATTATTTATCTAAAAAATTAATTTTTAGAGTGTACCTTAATTGGGGAAACTCTAAATGCATACCTATTATTCAAAATAAGCATTGTATACCCTTAGTTTTAGTACTGATTTGGAAGGACCCTAAAAGATAGAAAATTACCAGGAAAACATAATGAAAAATAGAAAAAGTATAGAAGTTAGAGAAGAGTATGGAAGTTAGGCATAACCCCCTGACATATCATAAAAGTACTGTCAGATTATATTGCTCCAATTCCATTCTTGCAACTCCATTATAGCTACATTCGGAAGATATTCCAATTATGTTTCATAGAGCTTGTTTTCTAGTCATCAATTCCACATATCCTCAATAAATCATGGATAAACACAGATGAACACAGAGAGATTCAATTCGTGGCCACACTTGTCAATCTCTAGTTTTCCGTGGGAAACTCGTTGAACAACGTTGATTTTAAAGTTCGGTTTTATCCATAATTTGGGATCAATGCACTAGAGCTAGTTTTACCACAAGCTGCGAATTTTTTAGGTTTATTAGAACTTATGGTTTATTAGAATTTATTAATCATCGATCATTCCTCCAATCTAAGAGATAAATTGTTCAAACAAAGACCTTCAGGAGATACTTCGTAAAGGTAAGTGTCGTAAACGTTAGAAAGGTTCAAAGAGGCTTCTTCAACCACACGTATTATTGCAACTTCAGAATCGTCGAAAATACCATCACTTACCTCAAAAGATATCGTGTATAGTCCGTCCTGTCCATCTGAAGGCGTCCAGCTAAAAACCCCGGTTTCGTCAAAACTTGCGCCTGAAGGAAGATCAGATGCTGAAAAGGTAAGGTTACCTCCATTCACATCAGAAGCTTTCACTGTAAAGTTCAAAGTTTCTCCAATCTTAACTGTAGTTTCGGGAATGGATTCAATAACCGGACCCTGTGTGTCGACAGAAAGATCTTCGGAGTAGGTGAAGTTATCTTCGTCCACGTCAAAAACTTCCGCCGTAAAGTTAAGATCCTCATCAGTATCAGTTGTAGCTTCGGAGATTGAGTCTGTTAACGAAGACTGCACAGTTTTTACTCGTGAACTCGATGACAGTGAAGCATAGATTGTATTTCCATATCTTCCGATGTTGATACGGTTTCCATTATTTTCAGGTTCTTTAGAATAGTCCGAAGAGGCACATCCGGCATCAATACAAGGAGAACTAACTTTATCCTTTACCCACGTTTTTCCATTCCAGTGACCTGCAACTGACTGGAGGTGATAATCGTGGTTTTTCTGGTTTACAAATAATGGGTTTAAGTAGATATCAGATTTCGAGGTGCAACCTTTATAATTGCCTGCTGAGTTCTTGTAAAGGCAATTATTCTCCAGCACAAAGTTATGGTTTTTAGTGAGGTAATTAATCACTGCATACCCTGTTCCACTAGGGGACTTTGTACGTTTCTGAGTGTTTACAATTATGTTGTTACGAACAGTTGTTGTGTATTTTGACGAGTACTTTGGAGAATAAACCTCTGGATACATGTGAATAACAGCAGCATGGTATACGCCGTCAAAAACATTATTTTCAATTAGAGTATCATGGAACCCACTAAGTACAATACCTCCAACCCAGGTAATGCTAGGATTGGTACCTGAGCCGTAGAAGACATTATGATAAATATGGACATTTTTCCCTTTGTCTTTGGTAGCAGAGGTATCATAGTTGAAAATCCAGATGCCAGGACCATAGGTATTAGATATAGTATTATCATAAATCTCTATATCATCCATAACACCTGCAGACTTTTCGATCTGAATGGCTGACCCGCCTGCACTCCAGTGATAGAAAGAATCAATGACATTGTCATGGAATTTTACATGGTTTGAGTTCCAGACTCGAAGACCGCTGTTAGTTCTGCAGGTTATTCTGTTTTTCCAGGCCTCTACATTCTGGCACTGAATTGCAAACAGACCGTCGTGTCCCAGTTTGTATATCCTGTTGTTATAAAATTGAATATTGTTTCCATATTTTATCCTCAGCCCATCTCCGAGCCCATCGTGCATATACATGTTGTATACTTTTACGTTATTACAGTTAGTAAAATAAATTACATTATAGTACCCTTTACCCTTAGAAACTTTAGGATTACCGTCATGGTTTCCATTAACCTCGAACCCTCTTATTACAATGTTACTATTTCCGGAACTGCTCATCTGCTGGATCATGGGTTTCATTGTAACCCAACCTGCATTGTTAGCCAGTTTGAGAACAGCGTTTGAATCCCCTTCAAGAATAGTATTGCTGCCGATGAGAAGAGTATCGTCAATAACATACGTAAAAGGACCTTTGAGGTGGACAGTGGTATATTTAGAATTACCCGCCACAAACTTAAGGGCCTGATTTATCTGTACATGATCATCTTTTCCATCGCAGTTAAAATCCCCACTCCCATCTCCTGCAACATAAACAGTTGGCGCAGGACTTCGGCATAATGCGGTAGGGACGCTTGCAAGAATAAGGCAACTTACCAAGAAAAAGATCCCTAATTCTCTTTTTAGCATCTATATCACCTGAGACTACTATAAAAATTTAGTAACAAGTTACCAGAGTAAGAACCGGGCAAAAAGTACCCATGTGTCTATAAAAATTAAAATTGTCTGTCAAATAATTAGACAAATTTCTTGCTCAGTAAACGGAATGTTGGATAAGATTTTTCAAATAGTATCCACTCTCCAACATTCAAGGCTATAGAAATTTTTAGAGAAATTACTCATAGCGAAAGCACTGAATCCTATCAAAGGAACAAATAAAGGATCCAGAAGAAATCTCCCTTTCTTTCAGGCCAATCACTCAAATTCACCGAAGTTCCCCCCATGAAACATTGTGAATAAATTGAGAATTAACCTTTGATTAGATTTCCATAGTCAACATTGTAAATAATATTGTTATGTTATAAAAGTATTTGGGCAGTTTTTTTAAATTTTTAGCCAGTTTTTGAAATTAGAAGAAGAACCTATGAAGATTCTGGACAAAAACGGAAGCCAGAAACATCTTTGTTTAAATTTATATTAAGTTTCTAAACTCTAACAATTTCTATAATTGAGAGGGACATTTTTGACTTAATTCAGACGGAAATCATTCCAAAATTTATGCAGATTTTTACCCTTATCGCCAATAAATTATCCCAATTATAGAATTAAATGTCGTTTTGAGACAATATGTACCACTATCATTACGGACACTATCAAATGATATCGTTAAAGTTATACAGAATCTTTTTCAATTCCCTCCCAGCTATAATTATCAACGATGTATCTAGTTTTTCCATAACGGCTAAGGCACTTCCAATGTTAATTTATTAATGCAACCTCTAGTATCTGGACTTGCGATAGGAGAAACGATAAATATATCGATACATCAGTGCTTTGATTTCGATGCATAGATTGTGTTCCCATACCTTCCGATGTTGATCCTGTTTCCATTATCTTCAGGTTCATTGGAATAGTCAGAGGATGGATATCCGGAATCAATACATGGAGAACTCACTTTGTATTTAACCCAGGTTTTCCCGTTCCAAGTTCCACCTCTTGATTGAAGATGGTAATCATGGTTTTCCTGGTCTACAAATAATGGCCTTATGTGGATATCGACTTTCGAGCTGCAGTTTTTATAGTTACCCGCTGAATTATTGTAAAGGCAGTTATTTTCCAGCACAAAAGAATGTGTATTAGGAAGATCATTGGCAATTCCATACCCTGTTCCGCTCGGGTTTTTTGTACGCTTCTGTGTATTTACAATTATATTGTTGCGGACAATTGTTATGTATTTTGACGAGTAATTAGAGAAAAAACCATCGGGACTCATGCTGTCAATGGCAACATTATATTCACTGTCAAAGACATTATTTTCTATAACTGTATCGTGGAATCCGCTCTCTAGAATACCCCCAACCCAGGTAATGCTAGGATTAGTACCCGTGTCATAGAAAATATTGTGATAGATATGGATATTTTTCCCCTCGTCTTTTGTAGCATCAGCGGTATCATAGTTGAAGATCCAGATTCCCTGCCCATAGGTGTTATGGATAACATTGTTATAGATCTCTATATCATCCATAATACCTGCAGACTTTTCGATTTGAATGCCCGGGCCGCCTGCGCTCCAGTTATAGAAAGAATCGATTAAATTATCATGGAATTTTACATGGTTCGAGTTCCAGATTCTAAGACCACTGTTAGTCCTGCAAGTTATTGTATTATTCCAGGCCTCTACATTCTGACACTGAATTGCAAACAGACCGTCGTGTCCGAGCTTGTAGATAGTATTGTTGTAAAACTTGACGTTCTCACCATATTTTATCCTCAGCCCGTCTCCGTGACCATCGTGCATATACATATCGCATACGGTTACGTTATTGCAGTAAAGGAAGTAAATCACATTATAATACCCTTTACCCTTAGCGAACTCGGTGTTACCGTCATGGTTAACATTGACCTCAAACCCTCTTATTACAATATTATTATTTCCGGAATTGCTCATCTGCTTGATCAAAGGTTTCATTGTGACCCAGCCTGCGTGATCAACCAGCTTGATCACAGCAGTCGAATCCCCTTCAAGAATAGTATTGCTACTGATGAGAAGAGTATCGTTAATAACATATGTAAAAGGACCTTTAAGGTGGACAGTGGTATATTCAGAATTATCGGCCACAAACTTAAGGGCCTGATTTATCTGTACATGATCATCTTTTCCATCGCAATTAAAATCCCCACTCCCATCTCCTGCAACGTAAACATTTGGTGCAGGACTTCGGCATAAAGCGGTAGGAACGCTTGCAAGAATGAGGCAACCTACCAATAAAAGGATTCCCAATTCTCGTTTTAACATCGAGATTACCTGGGATTGATCACAACAGCTCATATTGTTAATTTTCGTAGGTAGATGTCTATGTGGTGACGTATCAATACCCCCGCAAAATTTAATACTGTTTGCTAAAAATTTGCTTAAACTTAGTATTATGCTTATCGTAAATTGGATAAGATTTTTTATACAATGATTACTCAGATGTTCAAGGCTATAGAAAAGTTTGGAGAATTTATCATGGCAAAAGCTACTGAATCCGATAAAATGCAATAAATAAGGGACTCAGAATAAATCTCCCTGATCTCCAGGCCAATTCCTCGAATTCACCGAAGTCCCCCCCCATGAAACATAGTGAATAAGCTGAGTATTAGCTCTTAATTAAATTTCTATAGTCAACACTGTAAACTATATCCTGATGTTATAAAAATATTTGTTCAAACTTGATAAATATTTAAAGAGTTGCATAGTGATAAAGATAACAAATAAATCTTTGGAATGAGAAAAACCAAAATTAAAACATAGTTTTATTAAACCTACACGAAAAACAAACTTGGAAAGTAAACTACAGATATTCATCTTTGAGAGGATGCTTTTTCTTGATAATATATTACATAGTTTTGGCAAAGTCAACTTTTTGCTTTTACCTTAAAAGAGGGAATTAGACACTTCAAAAGACAATTTTACAAATTATCAAAGGTAAAAAACGTATAGATTAAAATTACATAAAAGATTAGACCCCTTGAAAAATGATTAGTTTTTTAAGGGATATTAAACCTTATTTACCCAATTAAATGTAGTGTCATCCCTTCCCCCGTTAAGGTACATTTATTAAATGATCTATTTGCTGTTTAAAGGACTTAAATACTTTAATTGGGAAATTAAACGTTGATTTTTCCTTACTTTTAACATTAAATTTTGTA
>Ga0183101_1000314_pt2 | contig 19939 bp, 19 predicted proteins | sample Biomet3_FD_127790 | JGI IMG/M metagenome (GOLD analysis project Ga0183101, IMG submission 127790) | Microbial communities from bioreactor (seeded with sewage sludge) at LBNL, California, USA - Biofuel metagenome 3 | ecosystem: Engineered > Bioreactor > Anaerobic > Unclassified ...
ATCGACCCCAAAAATCACACGGGAATCGCTAACTCGAAGTTCCGTTTGTGTTATTCTTTACATGCTGATGTTTCAGTGGAAAGCGAGGTTCATAGGGGAACCCAGGTGACGATAAGCATCCCTTTAACGCTTTATGAATGATTGTGGAATTGTGAAAATTCTCGTCGTGGATGACGAGATGGCGGCGCTCAACACGTTCGCCTTCAATTTGGTCGACCGAACCGACGTCCAATATCAGATGTTTCGTGACGATCCCCAAGCGGCGATCGACTATGCCAAAAACAACGAATGCGAAGCGGCCTTCCTCGATATTTCGATGCCGAAGATGAATGGCATCGATTTGGCCAAAGCCTTGATTAAGGAAACCCCGGCCATTCAGATTTTCTTCATCACTTCTTACACCTTTGATGAAGAAGGGACCGCCGAGGACTTAGGCGAGAATTTCGGTGGCTTTTGCTACAAGCCTTACGATAAGGCTGTCATCCTTAAACAGATCGAACGGCTCAAGCGCGCGCACTTGGCTAATGCTGCTCGCGAAGTCAAAATCCGCACCTTTGATGGCTTCGACATCTTCGTTGATGGCGCTCCCGTGGATTTCCGGAGCAAGAAGAGCAAAGAGCTCTTGGCTTTTGCCGTCAATAAAGATGGAGCCTACGCGACCATGGAAGAAGCAGTGGAAGCCCTTTGGCCCAACAAAGATAGCGAAACTGGCAAGATTTCTTACCGCGATTCGGTTTGGAAGCTAAAACGCACCCTCAACGAAAATGGCTTGGATTCCCTGGTGGAATTCCAACGGGGCCGTTTCCGAGTCAATAAGAATACAGCGAGCTGTGACGCTTGGGACGTCATCCACGGCAATAGTTCCGTCACTTCAATCGTTTCCTATTTGCCCACCTACGAATGGGCAATGAATAACGAAGCCGAGATCATGGATATCCTTGAGGAGCATCAGAAAACCACTCTCAAGAAAATCTAGTCGTCTAACCTAAGGTCCAAAAAAGAGGAAAATAGAAACATGGAAAACAAAGTCAAAGTCATTTGTACGTCGACTGGTTGCATCGAATACGCCCCGGAGCGATATCGCCACCTCGGCATCGGAATCATCCGCATTCACTTCTTTTTCAAAGGGAAAGAGTACCTTGAAGGCCTCGACCTCGACCCCGATTTCGTCTACAAAGAGATGCTGAACGTCAAAGACACCAAGAACAATCTCCCCCATACCGCGATTCCGACCTATGAAGATGTCGCCGGCCAATTCCGCCAAGCGATCGCCGATGGCTATAAAGAAGTGATCGTCATCGCCTTAAGTTCTTACTTGGGCGGCACGTGGAACTTCATCCGTTTGGTCGCCAAAGATTTCGCGACTCAGCTGAAGATTAACGTCGTGGATGCGAAGATCACCTGCTTCCCTGAAGGTTATCTTGCGGTCAAGGCTCAGGAATTTGTAAACCAAGGTATGCCGACGGAACAAATCTTACAGGAACTCGAGTGGATCAAAGCCCGTCAAGAATTCTTGGGCATTGATGCCAAACTCGATTACCTCATTTATAACGGCCGCTTAAAGGGCGGAAAGGCCTACCTCGGCAAGATGATGTCCATCTGCCCGGTCGTCCATTTCTCCCACGATGGCGAACTGGTTCCTCTCACCAATGTGATTGGACAAACGGGCGCCCTCAAGAAGACTTGCCAAATCTTGCTGAAGCTCATCGGCAACCGCGATCCGAAAGACTATATTCTCTACCACGTTTATACCGGACCTTCGCCCCTTGATAAGCTCAAGCTCATCGAGCAGCGTTTCGGCATCAAGACCAATCACGAAGATGTGATTATGTCGCCGGTCTCGGGCTGCCATAACGGTCCGTGGCTTGCCGGGTATTGCCTCGACTTCATCCGCCGGCCGGATGAGCCCTTGAAGTAAGGATCAATCCGTAGACATAGAAAAAGGGACGCGAGTTCACGCTCACGCCCCCTTTCTTTTTACATCTTAATCAGTTCGTAGTTGCGGGTTCCTAGTCCGATTTCTTCGGCGTGGATTAAGGCCGAGTCATCATTGACTTCGGGGTCGTTGTCCTTAAAGGGATCGCCCGTGCTCTTAAAGCCAGGCTTGCGTTGCTGCTCGCCGAGTTGCGAGTTACTGAAGGCTTCTTCTTTGGCGCAGAGATCGCGGCACGCTTCGTCGAGAGCGACCGGGTCAAAGGAACAAAGCATGCCAACATCCGGCAGGATCGGGGCGTCGTTGTTCGGCCCGCAATCGCAGCGGGGCGAGACGTCCATGATGAGACTGATATGGAACGTCGGACGGTTCTGGCAGACGGCTTTGGCATATTCCGCCATCCGTTTGCCGAGCAGTTCGTTCGCGTTGAAATTAATCGGGGCGATCGCATCGAAATTGCAGGCGCCGATGCAGCGGCCGCATCCTTTGCAGAGCTGCTCGTTAATGAGGGCTTTATTGTTAGGATAAGTAATGGCGTTCGATCCGCAGACTTTGCTGCAACTGCGGCAGCCCTTGCATTTGCTTTGGTCGACGCGGGGCGTGCCGCTACAATGCTGTTCCATTTTGCCCGCTCGTGAGCCGCAGCCCATGCCGATATTCTTGATCGCGCCGCCAAAGCCCATCTCTTCATGACCTTTGAAGTGCGATAACGAAATGAAGACATCTGCGTCCATGATGGCTTTGCCAATATGGGCGGCTTTCACATAGGTGCCGCCCTCCACGGGGACATCTTCTTCATCGGTGCCTTTAAGGCCATCCCCGATGATGATTTGGCAACCGGTGGTGGTGGGATTAAAGCCATTGACGTTGGCGCAATCCAAATGTTCGAGCGCATTCTTCCGCGATCCGGGATAGAGAGTGTTGCAGTCGGTGAGAAAGGGTTTGCCGCCGCATTGCTTGACGAGATCGGCGACCGCTTTAGCATAGTTTGGGCGGAGATAAGAAAGGTTACCGAGTTCCCCAAAGTGCATTTTGATGGCGACGAATTTGCCATTGAGATCAAGCGTTTTAAAACCTGCTTTGATCATGAGCCGCTGCAATTTGCCCGTTAAGGGTTCAAAGCCGACGGTGCGGAAATCGGTGAAGTAGACTTTGCTTTTTTCCATAGGGATAAACCTCACACTTATTTTAAGCAGAAAGAGCGGGATTCTTTATAACAAAGTGAATTCGTTCAGGCGTTTCGCCATCTTTTTGAAAGCCAACTGCGCTGATCATTGCGATGGAAGGAGCGTTCTGCGGGAACGATTCCGTGCGAAGGGCTCGAAGTCCTAACGTCGTAAAGGCAAAAGCAATGAGAGCCCGCAAGGTTTCTTTTCCATAGCCTTGATGCTGGGCAAAGGCGAAGAAACGGCAGCCGATTTCTGCGGAGCCATCGTCCTGGAAATCATAGAGGTCGAGCGAACCCAATAAACGTTCATCGACCTTGCTCTTGATCATATAAGTCCAACCTTGCTTCTCTCTAAAATCTTTCAGGACATCCCGGTAGAAAAAGTCAGGGTTGAGTTCTTCGCCGGGTTGGAGATCTTGATGATAGTCATAGCCCCAATAGCGGTTGACCTCAGCATCGCTAACTAAGTCAAAATAGCCTTGCTTATCCGCTTCTTCCATCGGGACAAAAAGGAGGCGGTTGGAAAAAAACAAGGGGAGGGTGTCATTAAGATCGATGGGGTTATTCACTTCAAAGAAGTATTTCTTGAGGTGCTCAATCGGATACAGTTGCTCTTTGGCCAAACGGAGACCTTCATTGCCGACATCTTCTTCGCGGTTGACGTAGAGAGCGTCTCCCCCAAAAGTTTTGAGGTAATCGCTGGTGAGGGCCTGATAGATACCATCGTATTGGCGCAAAGCCTTTTCGATATGCTGATAGACGGTGTTCCCTTTGCGTTCGCCCATAGAAAATCCGATGACTTTGCCATCGAGTTCGTAATAACCGACTTGGGCTTTAATGCAGCAGAAGCGGTCAATCATCTCTTGGCTTAAAGCGATTTCTTCTAAGGAAACGTCTCGGCCTTCATTCTCGGCGAGATAACGCGTGAGAAATTCATGGAGACGGGGTGCGTCTTCTCGGGTTCCTGTTTTAAAAAGCACCATCGGATAAAGCCGCTTAAAGCGATTGGCATTATGCCGCTTTGACTCATAGCGTTTTCCCGGGAAATCCCGGAGGTCGCTGAGGTTATAAACGTAGTCATCCCAATCTGGGGAAGAGGTGATCTGACTATGGGGGCAAGACTTCGCTAAGAGGTTGGCCTGCTCGAGCGTTAAGGAATAGAAAGCTAACGTTTGATGATTAGAAAGGCAAAAGGCTTTCGCCGCTTTGATGGCGGTTTCGGGATGGGGGCCTAATGGCCAGAGGAAGGCGCTTTTGGACGCCGAATATTGCTTCCGGAGCAATAAGGTATCGTCCACGATCGCGAAACTGCTTGGAAACTGGTTCCGCCACATGAAGATAGTTCCGAGGGTGAAATCGCAGTTGCGACTGTCGTTATAGGGAAGAAAGGGCTCGATTTGACCTAACGATTCGTAAGAAAGTTTTTGGAATTCTAACATAGCTTAATTATCCTATGAGCCACGTTAAAGGCGAGAAAAGTGCTTAAAGGTACAAAAAAGCCGCATTGGCATTAGGGGGAACGTCAGATGCGGTTTTCATGACTTTGGGGGAACCCACATAGGGCTATCAAGGTCACGTTGTTCCCTTCGGCAAAATCCGAAGATTTTATCCGTGGGACGCCTTAATCTTAGCGGACTTGTTTGCTTTTCCAATCAGGAAAAACAGGAAAGCGGTTACACCCCTTTTTAGTTTTAAGCCATCGCGCCTGGATGCCTTTATTGAATTTTAGGGTCTTATGTCAATTTGGCTAGGTTTGCTACCTTTTTGAATAAATAACAAGAAGCCATCGACCCATGGGGCTTTTTTAAAAGGAATGAAAAGGCTATTGTGAGGTCAAAAGTAGACAAAATTACATGGTTAGTGGAAATTATTCTAGGTTGCGATTGGCATACTTGTTTTATGGGTACCATAAAAATCGTTATCGCGGATGATGAGTCCGACGCTATCAATCGGCTTTCCTCGCTCCTAAAGTCTTTCAACCAAGATTTTGAAGTCGTTGGAGCTTTTGCCAATGGTTACGATACTCTCGAAGGCGTGATCGCCTTGCAACCTGACCTTCTGATCACCGATATCAAAATGCCCTTCATCGACGGCATTGAAGTCATTAAGCGCGCCAAAGTCGAAATCCCTTTGCTTCAATCGATCATCATCACCGGCTATGACTCTTTTGATTTTGCTAAGCAGGCCATTGACCTTGGCGTGGTGGGCTATATCTCTAAGCCAATCACCAAGGAAGAACTCGGCGCAGTTCTAGCGAAAGCCCAAGACGCGATTAAACGCCAAGAAGCGATTGACACAAACATCAGCGCCCTCCAAGAACAAGAAGAAACCAATCTCAGAATGTTCCAACAGAACGATCTGTGCCGTCTACTTTCCCTCAAGGAAGTTCCTGAAAACTTGTGGTCTCGCCTTAGTCAAGACAAGGTTGATCTCAATAAGAAATACCTGGTCCTTGCCATCTACGATTTTGATGAGGAAATCGATGCGATTGAATACGAAAAGACCGAACTGGTCACTTACTATGAGCATCAATACACCGAAAGGGAAATCGGCAAGAGCCATTCTTTCTATTGCTTTGACCGCAGCGAAAACGTGATGGTGATCATCGCTGACGACAAGCCAATGGTCCGCGATGAGTTGGAAAATGTTTTCTCGGTGATTCGTAGCCGCATTGAAAAGAACACGGGCGTTTCCGTCTCCGTTGCCTTCTCCGAGATCGACGAAGGGGATCCGATCAAACGCAACTTCCGCAAACTTTACCGCCACGCGGTTCGTACGTTGTCTTTCCGCACCGTCACGGGCAACGGCGCGGTCCTCTTCTTCGAGGATATTCGCAAGGAAGAAGTGAGCATCGGCAAGGTTGATGATCATGAATATGATGCCCTCACCTATGACCTTCTTTATGGTCGGCCTGAACAAGTGAAGAGCCGCTTAGCCACTCTCGTCGAGCGGATCAGTTCCGTCGAATATGCCGACTCTTATAGTTTTATCGTCTCCAATATCGTCGGAGCCTTATTGAAAGCCTGCACTTCGCTTCACGATCTTTATCTTGATGTTGGAAGCAACGCCGACCTCCTCGCCGCGGCATTAGGGGCCAAAGGCAGCGATAGTCTCCTAGAACTCCTTAACCACCTCGTCGACAGTGTCATCAAAACCAATAACCGGACCCGCACGGGCGGCATCAACACTTCCCTCGACCAACTCAAGGATTATATTGGCCTGCACTTTGCCGATTCTGACATTTCGCTCGATAGCGTTTCGACGGCCCTTAGCTATAGCGTCTCCTATATTTCCTTATTGCTTAAAAAGGATAGCACGTCCTTCACCAAATACGTGACCGAATTACGCATGGAGAAAGCGAAAGCCCTACTCGCCGACCCCGATGCCAAGGTGATCGTCGTCGCCTCGCAAGTCGGCTATAGCGACCCCTTCTATTTCTCCCATTGCTTCAAGAAATTTTATGGAATCAGCCCAGCGGACTACCGGAAAAAATAAATTTTTCCACAGTATCGGCTTCCGCCTCAGCGCTTCGATCGGTGCGGTGGTCGCGACTTTTAGCGCAGCTTTGATCATCGCGGCTTATCTCGTCTTCAATAACTACACCGTCTCTTCGGCTCGACGCCAATACCAAGAGACCGCCAACACCGTTTCCGCCAACTACGACAACTATTTTTCTTCGGTCATTTCCGTGTCCAATTGCATTGCATCGTTGACCTATAACCTCAGCGATCTGACGGCTTCAAAAGATAGTCTTGTCAATGAGTTTGATTCCATCATGGCGGTCAAAAGCGATATCACGGGTCTCGCCCTTTATCAGTATGATGGCAAGGCTTACTATCTCCATGACTCAACCTCGCGGAATGTCCCCACCAATGTGACGGGGGCTTCCTGGTATCAAGCGGCCTTGGTGAACCCGACCCTCAATGTTTTCTCCCGGGGCGCGGAGAACGTCTTCATGATGTCGAAAGTCATCACCTTCAATAAAGGCGAAGATTCAACGGTTCTATTGGTGACGGTTTCTTCCGTAGCGACTTCGATTTATCAGCTCGATCTCGGGACAAACGGCAAGATCATCATCTACGATAAAGACTACCATGCTGTCTATCTTTCCAGCGGAACCGCCCTCGAAGACGCCGAAACCACTTTGCTCAAACAAGGGGTCATCGGCTTTTCCCAGGTGAGTTTTGGCGGCCATAACTTTATCCTCAGCCAGTTCACGATTTCTAATACCACTTGGCGCTTAGCTATCTTTCAGAACTTTGATGCGGTGACCCAGACCTTGCAACGGTTTATCGTGACGACGATTTTGCTCATTGTCGGGATGATTGTGGCATCGATTCTGGTTCTCTTTTTGGTCTCTCGCAGCGTCACCAAACCGATCTCGGCCTTGCGTTCTTCTATGGAGAAGGTTGAAGAACAAGGTTATCAATCCTATGAACCGGTTCCTTTGACGGGCTCCATCGAAACGAAGGACCTCGCCCGCAACTACAATGAGATGATCTTGAGGATTAAGACGCTAAACGAAGACATCCTTGCCGAGCAAAACGCCCAACGCCTCGCCGAACTTCATGCCTTGCAGAATCAGATTAATCCCCACTTTCTTTATAACACCCTCGACTCGATTGTTTTTCTCATCGATGATGGCCAAAACAAGGAAGCCTCGGAAATGGTAGTGGCCCTCTCTCGCTTCTTCCGCATCTCGATTTCAAAAGGTCATAACATCATTTCTTTGAGCGACGAAATCGAGCACGTCCGCAATTACCTCCTAATTCAAAAAATCCGCTACAAGGATAGTTTCGAATATTCGATCGATGTCCCCGAAGACCTGTTGGGTCTTCAAGTCATCAAGCTCATTCTCCAACCGATCGTGGAGAACGCGATTCAGCATGGGCTCCTCAACCGCGAGGGTGTGGGCAAGATTGCCATCAAAGGTCAAATGGAGGGGGATATGCTATTGCTTTCCGTCCATGATAACGGTTACGGCATCATGCCGTACAAGGTTCAGGATATCTACGCTTCCTTCGTCGACAAGAACGCCTATAACGGCGTGGGCTTAAAGAACGTCTATCAGCGCCTCAAGATTTATTTCGGCGATAAAGCCGATGTTCGTATCGATTCCGAACTCGATGAAGGCACGACCGTGACCCTCAAGATTCCAGTGAAGGAGCGAAAAATCAATGAAGAATAAATGGTTGGCTTTTTCCTTATTGCCCTTGCTGGCCTTATCCAGTTGCGGCTCCTTATCCTCGACGTTCGATCTTTTTCTCTACGACGAGAGCGATACCTTCATTAAGTCTTTAAAGGAAAACATCCTTGCGCAATTCGCTGGGGATTCTTATTCCTCTAATCTTTATTATGCCGCCCGGAGTCAGAGCACTCAAAATGAACAAATATTGAGTTCCATTAGCCGGGGGGACCCCTTGCTCATCGTGAACCTTGTCGACCGTTTAGCGGCTTCGGCGATCATCGAAAAAGCCGCGACCTCGAATCGGGGACTTATCTTCATTAACCGTGAACCTTTGAAGGAAGATTTGGCCAATCAAAGCAAATGTTTCTATGTCGGTTCCGATGCCGAAGGGGCAGGCAAACTTCAGGCTAACTTAGCGGAACAGCTTTTCCCCTTGGCGGATTTAAAAGCGAAAAAATGCGCCTATGACCGCAACGGCGATGGTGTGATTCAAGTCGCGGTGATCCGCGGCGAAGAAGGCCACCAAGATACCGAACTTCGAACCAAGTGGTGCACCCAAAAACTTCGGGATGATGGTTATGATGTCAGCATCTTGACCGCCGAAGCCGGGAACTGGACTCCTGACGGGGGTTACTCCGCCATGAAGGCTATCGCCGAAAATTATTACGCCGCCGCCGATGCCAGCAAAGCCAACGTGGAGTTGGTCTTCAGCAATAACGACGACATGGCCTCGGGCGCGATTAAGTATCTTCAAGAAGCTTCAATCCTAAAAAGCGATGTGGCTTTGGATCAGCAACCGATTCAACTCATCGGGGTCGATGGCACAGCCACCGGCCGAGATCTGATTCAAAAAGGATTGATGTATGGAACCGTCCTCAATGATGCGGCCACCCAAGCGAAGGACATCTATACCCTGGGCAAGGCCATTCTCTCGGGGGCTTCGTTAACCAATTTCCAGCAATTTGATTATGTCGCCGGCAAAATTTTGACCAAATCCAATCTTTGATTGGAAATTGGGCAGTGGCGATTTTTCCATTTCGCTTATGGTTTTCTTCATGGTCATGAAAGGGGTTACACCGCCAAAATAAAGGCACTTTATTGCAAAGGAGGAAAAATTAGCAATGAAGAAAAGTCTGATTTTCGGGAGTGCAGTGCTTGCGTTTGCCAGCGTTGTTCTCTCCGCCTGCGGGGGCAGCGGCGCCAATGCCGGCAAACCCGTAACGTTCTTCAACCGTCAGCCGTCTGATCCGAGCACCGGAAAGATCGACATGACCACAATGAACTTCAACGACAAGACACTCTACGTTGGGTTCGATGCCGCGGGTGGTGGTGCCATCCAGGGCAAACTCATCACCGATTATCTTGCGACTAAGACTTCAACTGAAGTCGATCGTAACGCCGATGGCTATATCGGCTACGTCCTCTGCATTGGCGACTCGGCCCACAACGACTCGATCGCTCGTACCACTGGCATCCGCAAGGCCTTAGGGACTTGGAACGGAACTGCTGGCGCTGATGATAAGAAAGAGGGCAGTGTTGTCTTAAAGGACAAGACCCTCAAAGTCAAAGAGCTTGCTGCCAAACAGATGGTCAGCACCGCTGGCGCCACTTGGGATGCCGCGACTGCTGCCGATGCCTTCGGCGGCTGGGTCTCCCAGTTTACGACCGCTATCGATGTCGTCGTCTCCAACAACGATGGCATGGCGATGGGCTGCCTTGGTGTCGCAAGCTATCCGGCTGGCGTTCCTGCCTTCGGATACGATGCTAACGCCGATGCTGTTCAATCGATCATTAATGGTAAGACCAAGAGCGGCGCTTACCTCACCGGAACCGTCTCGCAGAACGCGGGTGCTCAGGCCTTCATGACCTTACAGACTCTCCGCAATTCTCTTGATGGCGCCACTGGCGATAAGATCCATACTCTTGCCATTTCTGAGAAAGATGCTCAGGGCAACCAGATGACCGCTGAATCCGTCTGGGAGTCCGATACCAAAGCCCTCAAGGCCTTGAACGTCGCTGTCACTTCCGATAATGCCTCGGCTTACCTTGGCATTCAGATGGATACCGGCATCAAACAGTATGCCTCGACCGTCGCGACCAAGAAGGTTCTTCTCACCCTCTACAATTCCGCCGATAACTTCCTCTCGGGCACTTATAAACCTTACTTAAAGGCTTATGCGACCCTCCTCAACATCAACCTCACCATTGTTGAGGGCGATGGCCAGAACGAACAAGCTTGTTTGGATAAGTTCACCAACCTCGACAACTATGATGCCTACGCGATCAACCTCGTTCGCACGAACGATGGCCCGAGCTACACTGACCTTCTTAAGGCCTAAAGCTCGCTAATGCGCCACTCTGGGGGCCGGATCCCGACCCCCAGGTGGCTCTTTGTCTTTCAAAAAGGGGTAAAACAATGAGCGAAACCACTATCCATAATGCGAAAGATTCACCGGTCGAACCTGCCCAACCCGCTCCGACGACTGATATCATCCTTCGCTTAGAGAACTTATCCAAATCCTTTGGCAAAAACCGCGTCCTTTCGGGAATCAACCTCGAAGTGAAGCGGGGCCACGTCCTCGGCCTCATGGGCGAGAACGGCGCTGGAAAGTCCACCATGATGAAGTGCCTCTTCGGGATTTATTCCCGCGATGAAGGTTCCATTTATCTCGATGGCAAGATCATCGAGTTCAGTGGACCAAAAGAAGCGCTTGAGCACGGTGTCGCCATGGTTCACCAAGAATTGAACCAATGCATCGACCGCACGGTCGCGGATAACATGTTCTTAGGTCGTTATCCCATCCGTTTCGGCATGATCGATGAAGCCAAGATAAAGCTAGAGTGCAATAAACTCTTCCGTTCCTTAGGCATGAACGTCAACCCTTCTACCGTCATGCGGACCATGTCGGTCTCGCAGCGTCAGATGGTCGAAATCGCAAAAGCCGTCTCCTATGACGCCAAAGTCATCGTCCTCGATGAGCCGACTTCTTCGCTATCGGAACGCGAAGTCAAAAAGCTCTTTGGCATTATTTCGACGTTAAGAAGCAAAGGCGTTTCCTTCGTCTTCATCTCCCACAAGATGGACGAAATTTTCCAGATTTGTGATGACGTCGCGGTCCTTCGCGATGGTCACATGATCTTCGAAAAAGCGGTCAAAGAGACCTCGATGAAAGAAATCGTGGCCGCCATGGTCGGCCGTTCGCTCGATCAACGCTTCCCGCCGCTTACCAATAAGCCGGGCAAGGTTGTTCTTGAAGTCGAAAACCTTTCGACCAAGTACGAGCCATTCCTTAAGAATATTACCTTCTCGGTCCGCAAAGGCGAGATCTTTGGCATTTATGGCCTCGTCGGCGCCGGCCGCAGCGAACTCCTCGAGTCAATCTTCGGCTTAAGGAAGCTTTCCACCGGCAAGATCACTTACGCCGGGAAACGCGTTGAATTCAAATCCTCCGCGGACGCGATGGATTATAACTTTGCCCTCGTCACCGAAGAGCGGCGTAAGAACGGTATCTTCGCCGTTGAAACCCTCACCTTCAATACGACGATCGCCAACCTCAACAAATACAAACGCTTCGGTTATCTCAACAGCAAGATGATGGACGACGCCGCGAAAAAAGAGATTAGCTTGATGCACACCAAATGCATGGGCACCGATGACAAAATGGGCTCTTTATCGGGCGGCAACCAACAAAAGATTGTCTTGGGGAAGTGGATGGAACGCAATCCCGACGTCTTCCTACTCGACGAGCCGACCCGCGGTATCGACGTTCTCGCCAAATACCAAATTTACGAGTTGATCAACAAGATGGCGACGGCCGGCAAGACGATCCTCGTCGTCTCGTCGGAAATGCCTGAAATTTTAGGCATCACCAACCGGATCGCCGTGTTATCGAACCACAAGCTCGCCGGCATTGTCGAGACGAAGAAAACGACTCAGGAAGAACTCTTGACGCTCTGCGCCAAGTGTCTATAAAAGGGGGCCAAAACTATGGCACAGGAAGTTGCTACGAAAGAAAAACCCATCGCGAAGAAAGAGATCGATTCCGTTCTCTCCAATCCCGCGATTGCCGCTGGCATCAAAAAGGCGGATGAACTTAGAGCCCCTGGTATCACCAAGATCTCCGAACTCACCGGTGAGATTTCCGATCTGAAAAAGAACCGGGAAATCGATGATGAAACTCGGGCGAAATTGATTGCCGAGGATAAAGCGGCGATCGTTGAAGCCAAAAAAATCCGCGCGCAAAACGCCGCGGAATTAAAGCAAGTCATTGACGAGACCGCCGTCCTGATTCGTCAGGATGCGAAGGTCAATATGACCGCCTCGAGAGCGGACTATAAGGCGAAGATGGCGGAATATAAAGCGGAGTACAAAGCCGGCACCGCTGAGCGCAGCGAAGCCCATAAGACTAAACTCGCTTCAATCCAAGCTTCGGGCGGCGATGAAACCGCTGTGAAACAAGAGATCAAAGACGAAAACTTCGCCTACAAATCCAATAAAAACGATTTTACCCGCATCAACACTGAAAAGGTCCAGAAGGCCAAAGACGACAATAACGATGTCTATTTGGACAAGTACAATGCGTTGAACTCGTTACGAGGCAACCGCAACAGCATTTTCGAGACCGTCGAGTACCGGGCACGGCAATATATGTACAAGTTCTCGGTGCCGCAGTTCTTTATGAAGAATGCCCTCTACTTGGTCATTCTTGCCTTGTATCTCTATTGCATTATCGCCGCCCCGATCGGTGGCTTCGGCAACCTCTTTACTCAGCGTAACATCCTCACGATTTTGGCCCAGTCTTCAACCCGTATGTTCTTCGCCCTTGGCGTCGCTGGCTTGATCCTATTGGCCGGCACCGACCTCTCGATTGGCCGTCTCGTTGGCATGGGCATGACCTTCACCGCCGTCTTGCTGCATGGTGGTGATAACGTTATTGTCTTCTTCCCCACTAAAGATAATCCCAACGGCATCGGTGTTTGGAACTTCGATGGCTGGAACCCAGCCGCTCGAATTCTCGTCGCCATTGGCTTATCGGTTCTCTTCTGCACCTTGTTCTCCGCGATCGCCGGTTTCTTCACTGCCCGCTTCAAGATGCACCCTTTCATCACCACCCTTTCGACTCAGTTAATTTCCTATGGCTTAATGATGTACGCCACTAACGGCGTCAACTCCGGCGCGCTCGATAGCACCTTAAAATCCGGTATCGCCGGCAACTGGGGTGACTTCTCCAAGCTGACTCTTTATGCCATCATCGCCATCATCATCGTCTGGTTCATTTGGAACAAGACCCGGTTCGGCAAGAACATGTACGCGGTCGGCGGCAACGCCGAAGCGGCTTCGGTCTCCGGCATCTCGGTCTTCTGGGTGACCTTAGGCGTCTTCATCATGGCAGGTATCCTTTATGGTATCGGCGCCTTCTTGGAAGCGACCCGCTTAGGCTTAGGCTCCGCTCAGTCAGGCTATGGTTACGAACTTGATGCCATCGCGGCTTGCGTTGTCGGCGGCATCTCCTTCAACGGTGGTATCGGAAAGATCTCGGGCGCCGTCATCGGCGTCATCATCTTCACCGGTTTGACCTATTGCCTCAACTTCATCGGCTGGGACACCAACATTCAATTTGTCATCAAAGGTGTCATCATCATGGTCGCCGTCGCCCTCGATTCCCTCAAGTATTTGAAGAAGAAGTAATCGAGATTAGGGAAGTCTACGGAAAGGAGGAGGCCCTCGCTCAGCCCCCTCCTTTCTTTTGATGAATAAAGAAAAAGCAAGGTCAGGGGGCCCTGCTTTAAACGCTAAGCTTTAGAAACGGAGCGAGAGTTCAAGGGCGTTGGTGATTGCCCCATAGTTGACGCTTGGCTCAAGGCCGATCACCGGGATGGGGTAATTGAGGAAATAGAGCCCATTGGCATAATAGGAAGAATCGAAGCGGGATTGCATAGTCTTTTGGACGTCGCGGAGCCACCAGCGGCCAAACTTGAAGAAGACGGACTTGTTCACCTCAGTCGACTCGAAGTCGAGCAGAGTCTTGAGATTGCCCTTGGCGCTTTCTAAGCTAGCGGTCATTAAGAGAGATTCGCCGACGAGAAGGTCGTATTGGCCTTTGAGGATATCGCTCGGAGAAACGATGCCGCAATAACGGGGATCGCTATGGTGGACAAGATCAAAGGCGGCGGATAGGGAAGTGGGGGTAGGTTTGCCCGGGTAGAGAAGGCCGAAGCGCGGACCCTTTAATAAGAGGATTTTTTCTTCAAAGGCTTTCGCTGCTTCAAACTCACTCTCCAAATCCCCAGAGGTTTGCTCGGTGTTAGCGCCCACATCGACCAAGAAGACCGAGTGATTATAGACCGCAGAAGGAAGCAAAAGTCCGAGGACGGGCTTTTTGCCTTCGATAGGCGTGAGATGAGCAGCTAAGGATTCGACTAAAGCGGATCGTTCCCCTAAAAGGATGAGCGGGGCATTTAGGCTTAAGGCAAACGTCTCGGCTTCTTCGGCAATGTTTTCCTTGGGAACGGCATGGATTTCGAAATCCTTATTATCCTTTAAGATATTGGTCTCTTCAGGACTGCCAAAAACATGGAGGGTGGTGAACTTACCTTTATGCTTGCGGAAAACCTTCAGGGCTTGGACGACGCCTTTAAGGTTCTGCGTGAGCGGGGCTAAAGCAAAGACGAGAGCTTTCATTGTTTATCCTTTACGGAGTTTTCCGTCCCTTCTTTTTCGGCTTTCTCTTTGGGGAGATTGACGATCTTCATGATGAGGATGATCGAAGCCAAGATCAAGGTGATGGCGTTAGCGATCGCGACGGGCAAATCGGTCCGATAAATACCATAGGCTAGCCAGCAGGCGGTGCCAAAAACAAAGAGGATGTACATCAATAACGAAATATTGCGAGTGTCGCGGGTTTTGATGCTTTTGATGGCTTGAGGCAAAAACGAAATAGTGGTGCCGCAGGCAGCCACATAACCAATCACTTTAAACACGATATCCCAGGTTGCTTTATCCATGATTTTCCAAGGTCCTTGTTCATATCTTCGCCTTAATAGGCGAATCCTGCAACTAGTAAAACCTAGGAAAATCTCTAGAGCGGTTGCAATTTCCTGAAAGTGCTTTCTGAAAACGCTTTACTAGGTTTTTTACCCTTGATGGCACAAGACTCTAGCCTAATATGAAGGGCTCCCGAGGAAATGAGCCCGGGAAGCGGAGGAAAAGATCATGAAACAGAACAAAGGAAAAGTCGCGATTGTGGCGCATCATCACGAGGAAGAAGACGAGGTCATGGATTCGGCGAAAGCGAATTGGTACAACGGCAAAGAGCACAACTACACCGTTTGGCAGGATAACTACAACTACCGCTTAAAGAACGGTCTATAATCGGACCTTCATTACTCCAAACTAGCCCAGAACCGCCATGGTTTTGGGCTTTTCTTTTATTCGATATCGTAGACGCGGCCAGCGATGAACTTACGCGATTCTTCGCTATAGGGATCGTCATGATTGAGACGGTGGTTGGTGTCAATCGCGCGGATCTCTTTCATCTCTTCCGCCGATAAGGCGAAGTCGAAGATATCGATATTCTGCGCGATCCGTTCTTCGTGCTCCGATTTGGGTAGAGCCAAGATTCCTTCTTGGTAATGCCAACGCAGGATGATTTGGGCCGGGGTTTTGTGGTGAACTTCTCCAAGGCTCACGAAGAGGGGGTGGGTTAATAGATTCGCATCCCCATGGCCTAAGGGCGACCAAGCTTCCATGAGAATGCCGTGGTCGTCAAGATAGTGGTGCATCGCTTTTTGTTGGAAGAGCGGATGGCATTCAACTTGATTGAGAACCGGTTTGATGCGGCAGTGGGCTAACAGGTTATCCAAATCTTCTGCCCGGAAGTTAGAGACCCCGATGGCCCGAATCTTGCCTTGATCGACCAGTTCCTCCATGGCTTTCCAGGCCCCAAGAAAATCCCCCAAAGGCCAATGGACCAAATAGAGATCAAGATAATCCACGCCTAAGCGTTCGAGGGATTTAGCGAAGGCATGGAGGCATTTCTCGTAGGAAGCATCCTGAACCCAGACCTTGGAAGCAACGAAAAGGTCCTCGCGTTTGATCCCGGATTCTTTGATGGCTCGGCCCACAAAAGATTCGTTCATGTAGACGGCGGCATCATCAATGAGGCGATAGCCATGGGCGATGGCCCACTTCACGGAGTTGACCGCGCTGGTTTCCTCTTTGATCCTCCAACAGCCAAAACCTTGAGCTGGAACAACAAGACCATTATTAAGTGTAAAGGCAGGGATTTTGCTTTTCATGTCTTTACCATAGGCCTTCTTTTAAGGACGGTGAATAAAGAAAAAGGGGTTGAATATGCAAAAATCACTAATGCTCCAAATGAAAAAGGTTCAGCAAAAACAGAGAAACCGCTTGAATTAGTGTGGTTTTCGCGCCATATTAAGAGGCTATGGAAAGCACCAAAACCACTCGAACCACCCATCAAAAAAAGTTTGTCGCCGACTTTCTGCATACCACCCATAGCCATCCGACTGCCTATGATGTCGTCGATGCGGCAAAGCGTCACGGGGTCACTCTTTCGGTAACGACCGCTTATCGTTTGCTCAACCAAATGGTGGCGGACGGGCAGGCGATTTCCCTCGCGGGCAAAGATGGTCAGCTCCATTTTGATTGCCTCCGCAACGACCACATTCACTTCGTTTGCGAGAAGTGCGGCAAGATTAACGACGTCTTCCTTGATCAAAACGAAACGATCTCTTTTTGCGAAAAACGCGGGATGGGTGTTAGTCATATTCAGCAAATTGTCGTATACGGGGTCTGCCAATCCTGCCAAGCCAAGGCAAAGTAAGCATAATTGCTAATGAATTTCAATAAGACGGGGTGCAAAAACCCCGTCTTTTTTGACGGATTTTGAATTGTAAATTGGCCAAAAAGGCGCATACACCCTGTCGGTATTTTCTTGCTTATACGCGCGAAAGGGGGCTAAAATCATTGTAAACATCGGCAAGGAGGTAAATTATGAGTTGCTCTTGTTCAAAGAAGAAACCCTTAGATCGTTTCTTCATGCTTGGCGTGATCATGTTAATCGTGACCATTGCTCTTATTCTCATCAGCTTAATTTGGATTCCGATCAACACGGATGCGGGAAAGAATGATAACTGGGGCTGGGCCGTTGGCGTCTGGTACTGGTGGGACAGCTTTGCCATTGACCTCGTTCAAGGCAAAACGCAGTGGGTCTCTGAGAATGAGCTCAGTTGGTTGCTCGTTTCCGTGACGCTTGCCTCCTTAGTTATGACCATTCTCTTACTTATCCTTTACATCCGTCAAAAGGCTAAGAAGGGCGCGATTGCCTCCGTTCTAGCGTTTGTTACCATCCTTGTTCTTGGCATCGTTTATTCCACGATGGCCTGGGGCTTAAAGCTTGGTGTTTGCCAACGCCGCCAATATGATCTTCTTTGGATCATCGAAGGCTGCGGTATCGTTGCTTTGATCTTCTTAGTGCTTGCTGCCTCTGTTCCGTTCCTCTCGCAGACCTTTGCCGCTGTGGCTAAGGAAGCCGAACCTGCTGAAGAAAAGAAAGAAGAAAAGCCGGCTGAAGAAGCCAAACCTGTCGAAGAGAAAAAAGAAGAGCCGAAACCTGCTGAGGAAAAGAAAGAAGAAAAACCGGAAGAAAAGCCGGTTGCCGCTGCTCAACCTCAACCCGTTGTTGTCGTGATCAAACAAGAAGCGGCTCAACCTGCTCCTGTTGAAGAAAAGAAAGCTGCTCCGGCCCCGGTCATTGCTGCCAAAGGCAAAGCCCGTCGTCGTGCTTCCTTCGAAACCAAGGTGAAGAATTCCGATGAGGATCTCCGCCACAAGTACTACGAACTCCGCGACTACATTAAGAGCTATGGTATCCACAACCGTGTTTCTATCCCGGGCGATACCTTCTCGGCTCACCGTCAGCGTTACATCTTCGTCACCATCTCGGGCAAACACCTTAAGGTCAGTTATGACCTCAATCCGAATGCTTACAAGAACAGCACGATCCCTGTCGAGTTCAACAAAGCGAAGAAGTTCGCTGATCTCGCTCTTCTCTTCAAGGTTCGCAGCGATCTCTCGCTCAAACGCGCCAAAACCCTCGTTGATGATATCATGAAGGCCAAAGGCGTCGAAAAGCCCGAGGAAAAGAAGCCGGCTGAACAGCCTGCCGAAAAGAAGTAACCCTTCTTGAATCCTAAGCCCAATCGTTAAGCGGTTGGGCTTTTCTTTTCCCCAAGACCAACAAAAAAGAAGCAGGGCGTGTACCCTGCTTCTTGAAATTCGGCGATTAGAGGATGATGTCCTCTTTCTTGCGTTTGCCTTGGCGGCCTTTCTTGAACTCGATCTCGCCTTTTGAGATGGCACCGACCGGGCAGACGTGGCCGCAGAGCAAGCAGCCCACGCACTTATCGTGGTTGCACTTGGGTTTTCGGGTGTCCTTGTCCCATTCCATCGCTTGGTGGGCGCCGTCGTAGCAGCTGATGACGCAGCGGCCGCAGCCGATGCACTTATTGAGATCGATATTGGGATAGACCTTATAGTCACGGTCAAGCTCTTCAGCGGGGATGATGTTCTTATTGGCTAAGCCAACGAGATCCTCCAAATGGTCGACATGTTGATCTTCCATGTAGTGCTGGAGGCCGTTCTTCATATCTTCGACGATCCGGTAGCCATATTCCATGATGCCGGTCGTGACCTGAAGGGTCTTGGCCCCAAGCAAGATGAACTCCGCGGCATCCACCCAGTTCTCGATGCCGCCGATGCCGGAAATCTCCACGTTGGGGATGGCTTGGCGCATCTGTTGGATGAAACGTAAGGCAATCGGCTTAACGGCTTTGCCCGAATAGCCAGAGATTGAGGATTTGCCATCGACGATTGGCATACCGATGTGTTTCTCAAGATCGAGCGAGCAGATGGACTTCACGGTGTTTATGGCCGCAATGCCATCCGCGCCGCCTTCTAGGCAGGCTTTCGCCACCGGAACCATATCGGTGATGTTCGGGGTCATCTTGGCCATGAAGGGAAGCTTGCTTCCCCGGCGGACGGCCGCGCAATACTTCTTGCAGAGCTCAGGGTTTGAACCGACATCGCTGCCCATGGCGTGCGAGGTCATCTGCGGGCAGGAGAAGTTCAGCTCGAGCATATCCGCGCCCGCTTCGCTAGCGAGGCGTGCCAGGTCTTCCCATTCTTTCTCATTCGCACCCATGATCGAGGCGATAAGAACTTGATGGGGGTAGTTCTTCTTTAGGCGTTTGATGTCGCGAAGGTTGTCTTCAAGGGGATGCTCCGCGATCTGCTCCATATTCTTAAAACCGATGAACGGGGTGCTCTCTTTTCCGATTTTGTCGAACCGGGGCGAAACCTCGTCGGCGATGAAGAAGCCAATCGTCTTAAAGACGACGCCACCCCAGCCGACATCATAGGCTTTGGCGCACATGTCGTAGCAATTGCCAACCGGAGAGGCCGATAAGCAAAAGGGGTTAGGGAACTTCACCCCAAGGAACGTAATCGAAAGATCTTTCTTGGTCATATTATTTGCCCTCCAGATACATCGCGATGTCGTTGGCGGCCAGTTTGCCCGAACGGACGGCATAGACGACCGTCTTTTCGCCGGGGGCGATATCCCCGGCC
>Ga0183101_1000332_pt2 | contig 19922 bp, 22 predicted proteins | sample Biomet3_FD_127790 | JGI IMG/M metagenome (GOLD analysis project Ga0183101, IMG submission 127790) | Microbial communities from bioreactor (seeded with sewage sludge) at LBNL, California, USA - Biofuel metagenome 3 | ecosystem: Engineered > Bioreactor > Anaerobic > Unclassified ...
TCGCCCATCAGGCAGACCACCTCTCTGCGCCGCAGCGCTGCCGCGGCCTCGACCATAGAACCCACAGGGTCCGCCGAATCAATGATCTTGAACGGCCTGCCCCTGCCATGCTGGAAGTAGTGTTTGCCCTGATCCTCAGGATTGTGCAACTGCACAACGTTCACCGGGCGGTCAAACTGCTCCAGCCCCGCAATCCCCACCTGCCATGCGCCAATGTGGGCCGTCAGCACAATGCAGCCATGCGGGTTGGCCCCTGCCTCGGCAAATCGCTGCCGCACCTGCTGGTCCGTTTCGCAGAAAGGAAATCGCCCGGTCACTCCGGCAATCATCCTGTCCAGCAATACCTGCCCGAAATTCAGATACAGGCGGTAGGCATGCACAAACCTGCCCAAGGCCCCAGCGCGGGGGAAACGGCGGCCAATATAGGCCGCACAACGCTGACGCACATGAGGCAGCATGGCATAATACAACACAACAAAGGCCAGCACCACTCGCGCTGCAAAGAGCATCCGGCAGCGCACCAGAACCTCAAAAAAACCGTACTGAAGCCGGGAGCCAAGTACGGCTGTTATGGGGCGTTTAGTCTGCAAGGCCGCTCCCTTTGCCGCCCCCTTGCGGAATGGACACCATGCCGCGCGCCGCAAGGTAGGCCAGCGCACCCACTATGGCCCCTGCCAGCAGACCAAGCAAAGGGGCAAGAACAAGCGCGCCCGCAAACCAGTCGAGTATGCGCTGGGGAGCTTCATAACCGAGGGTCTGCACAGAAAATTCCGTCAGCCAACTGCCGTTGCGCAGCCTGTAACCAAGCAAAACCCCAAGGCCCGGCACAAATGGGGGCCACGTGAGCGGGATCATGGCCAGCGCGCAGAGTCTGTTCAACCGCAGCCAGCCAATGCACAGCAAAAGCAGAATGCTCTGTAAGCCCGGCAAAGGCAGTGTGGAAACAGCTATGGCAACCGCCGCCGAACGCCCCAATTGCCACGGCGTGGCTCTGTCTGCAAGCAGGCGGCGCAGGGAATCCATAGGGCGCAGCAGAGAAATACGGCCCTGCCCGTCCACGCTGTGCTGGCGAAAGGGCACAGGCACCAGGGCGCGAATGGTCAGCCGCGTGTTCAGCAGAGAAATGCGCACATTGTCCTTGAGCGCCTTGAAGTGAGAAATGCGCTCTTCCCTCGGCGGATAATACACCCGAATGTCAATTTCGCGCACGTCAAATCCGGCCCATGCGGCGCGCACCAGCACTTCAATCTCAAAGGCGTAGCCCGGCTCCGTGAATTTCAGGCAGTCCAGCACGCGCAAGGGATAAGCGCGAAAGCCGCTCTGCATGTCGCGCACCCGTTCCCCTGTCTGCACACGCATCCAGAATGCGGAAAACGCCCTGCCAAAACGGGACGAGCCCGGCACGTGCGGTACGTTGAAATCACGGCAACCCACAATAATTGCGCCGGGGTGCTGCGCAATGGCCTGCAAAAAAAGGGGGATATCCTCCGGGTAGTGCTGCCCATCGGCATCCAGCGTTATCATGTGCGTTGCGCCAAGCCGGGCGGCCTCTGCCGCGCCAGACAACAGGGCCGCACCCTTGCCGCCATTGCGGGGCAGGCGCACAAGCGTGATGGGCAGGCCCTCCAGACTGTCAGCACTGCCGTCTGTGGAGCCGTCGTCCACCACGATGATCGTGCAGCACTGGTTCAGGGCCCGCTGCACCACATCGCGCAGGCCTTCACGGTGGTTGTACACCGGAATGACCACGGCGATTACTGGCGGCATACGACCTTGCCCTGACGCCACTGGGCGCAGAATTCACGGTAAAAGGCAGGCGGCTCCATGAGCAGGTTGCCGTCCAGATCAAGCATGAGCTGGGTTGTGCTGGCTGTGGTGGTCACAAGGCCTGCCGCGTCTTCAATACGGTATTCAAAATCCAACACTGCGGCCTCATTCCAGAACAGTTCCGCATGGATGGTGTATGTCTGGCCGTAGAGCAGCGGATGGTGAAAATCCAGATGAAAAAGCTTGAGTGGCACCACAACACCACTATCACGAAAATCGAGATAGCTGATACCATAGGCACGGCCCATGGCCTCCCGGCCATCCTCAAGCCAGCTGGCATAGCGGCCGTGCCACATAAAGCGCACGGCATCCACCTCTTCAAAGCGCACCGTGCGCTGGACGCTGACGCAGAGAGAAGGCACCTCCGGCGCGTTACGGCGGCGAGGGCGTGAAGCGCGGTGCAGGCTCATGGGGCTGCCACCTCCACCTGTATGCGGGCTGCCAGCGTTTCGCCGCTGTGCAAGGTGCATTCCCAGCGCCCCTCACGCCGTCCCTTGCTCAGGGTCAGCAAAATATCCACATCCGGCCCAAGCGGCGCAAGAAATTTGGCCTGCGGCACACATGCCAGATCAACGGATTGCCCTATTGCTTCAAGTGCAACCTGAGCCATGAGCACCTGAACCACAGCGGGCAACACTGGATGCCCCGGGAAATGCCCGGCAAACACCGCACTGTCCGCCGCAAAACAAAAGCTCTGCCGCCACGCGCCCTGCTCGGGCGAATGTTCCAACTGGCTGGCCGCATGCAGCACGGCACGACGCATCACGCTCATAAATGCGAAATCTCCACAAAATACATATCCATGGTCATTCCGTCCTGCTCACTGTACACGCCATTCAATCCATCCGCTGATGGATTAAACCGAGCCTTCCAGCCTTTGCCCTCAAGGTTCGTCAGCGCCGTATCCTGACCGAGAGCAGGCAATATTCTGTATACGGCCACACCAGCGCGAACAAGCAGGTTGGCGGCCTCCCTGCCCATGCCTTCCGCCGGGGTGCATTGCATTTCTACAGGCTGCGGGGCTGCGGCAACTTTGGGTTCAGTGGCTGGCGCTACATTCGCGCTGTAGGTGCAGACGCCCAGAGTTCTGCCATGTGGCAGAATAAGGGCCAGGCTTCCGCCCGCTTCAGTCATTTGTACTTCGCCCTGTACTGGGGCGTTCTGACCGGCAATGGTCAGCCGCGCGCCAAACTGCGCCACCAGCGAACCGCTCTGCTGGCTTGCCTGAAGCGGCGGCAACTGCATTGTGCGCTTTTGCGCACCGCAAGCAGCAAGAAGCCCCAACAGCAGCAAGCCTACATAACATATGGCCTTCATGCCTGTTTTCCTTGCACCCGGCAGAGTCTGGGCAAAAACCACAAGGCCACAGGAACCTCCACAATCAAACCCCAGAAAATAACTTCACCCATAGCTTTAAGGGCTGGGTGTTGCGCAAGGGCCAACAGCCCCATGCCCGTGAACGTGGTGAGAGAAGACACAACAACCGCCCGCTCCACGCCCATCTTCACCCCGCTGACAAGGTCGTGCGTAACTACAATACCGTGGTCCGCCGCAAGGCCCAGCACCAGCGGCATTGCCGCCATGCCCGCCAATGTTAGCGGGTGGCTGGTAATGGACATCCACGCAAGTATACATGCAACGGAACACAACGGTGGCAAAGATGCAAGCAAGGTTCGCCGCGCATCGCGAAAGTATAAAAACAGAAGCGCCAGACAGGCCATCCAGGCCAGAGGCACAAGCCGTTTTTCCATAGCAAGCTGCTGCAACAGCGTAGTTTCAAGTTCGCCGGGGGCCAGCGCCATTGTCTGCGCGGCGAGGGCAGGCTCCAGACGGCTCACATCCGCCTTTTTGCCGGTAAAGAGTAAAAGCCTTGCCGTATGGTCATCAACTTGCGGCGCATGCAAAAAGACATCTACCATTTCACCCAGGCCTGCGGCGCGCAGCACTGACGGATCAAATTGCGCCACCGGGCGTTCAAGCAACTGCGTAAAGGGGGCAAAGGCTTCAGCGGTGAATCCGTAACGCTGCGCGGCAGAGGCCAAAAGAGCCTGAACACGCGGCCCTTCCGCCTTTGCAAAGGCCTCCCAACGCTGCACGTTGGCCTGCGCCTGTTCTGGCGAAGGCCAGACATCGGTAAGGGTGCCGATCTTGTTTTCCGGCTCCTGAACGCGCAGGGCCTGCGCTACGGCGCGGCCATTGGCAAGGGCTGCGTCCGTTGTCGGGCCTTCAACCACGAGAATGTTGCTGTCGCGCGATCCCCAGATGTCCTTGAGCTTCTCGCCATCCTGCTGCAACTGCGCCATATCCGCCCCCATGGTGCGGGGCGAGACATCCACGCGCACAATGGAAAACAAGGCGTAGCACAGCAGCAATAATCCAAAAACACTGGCAAAAACACGCAGGGGCACAGGCTGACGCGGCGCTGTATTTTCCTTGCGCACAGGCAGGGGCGGCGTATTGAACCAGGGGCATACGGGGAGCACAACAACGGCCAGCGCAAAGCCCGCGCTCAATGTCAGCAGGGCAAACAGGGCCAGCTGGCGCACGGCCGGAATGCCCGAAAGCAGCAATACGGCAAAGCCGGAAGCATTGACCAGATATCCCTGAAACAATGGTGGCGTAATATGCTCCAGCACATTCTCTGTTGAGTCGCCGCTGCGCAGGGCAAAATGCATATGCACGGCGTAGTCTTCCGCCACGCCAAGTACGGACGCGCCAAAACCCAGGGCCAGCCCGGAGAGCGCTGGCGAGAGCAGGGTCATGCCGCCCAGGGCGAAGCTGGCGGCAAACGCAGGCACCAGCATAAGCCACAGCGCGCCGCGCGAGCGCACGAGCAGGGCGTACACCAGCACAAATCCCAACATGGAAAAAAAGACGATATTGGTCACGTCGCGCTGGATAACCTGCGCATTGACAGCGCTGTGCCTGTGACCGCCCACCACAAGGCCCTGCATGTCCGGCGTGAGGTGTTTCTGCATGGCGACATGGATTGCGTCCATCAACCGAGCGGCGGCGCTGACATCGTGCAGGGAATGGGCTGGCCGCAGCACCAGCAACAGGTGTTTGCCGTCCGCGCTCACAGGATAACCCAGCACGGGGTCGGGCATGGCCCCGGTATGCTCTGCTGGCAGGCGTGAAAGCACAAATCGGCGCAAGCTCAGTGGGTCGGCCCGCAGCCAGTCCTGCGCAGGGCCAGCGGCAAGGAGGCTGTTCAGATTGTCATGAGCCGAGCGCACAGCGGCATCAATCTGCGGGGCATCAGCTGCCTGTTGCAATTGGGCCAACGTGGCATCATCCATAAAATACGGCAGCAGAGCCATGAGCGCCTGGGCATCGGGCATGCCCACGGCCCCCACCCTTTCGGCCATATCCGGCGGCAGATCGCCCAAGATGGCATCGGCAGCGCTTGCAAGCGCATACTTTTTGCCCTGACGCTCTGTGGAAAGATCAATAAACAGCAGACCAGAAGCCGGGGAAACATCCAGAGCTTTGGCCATGCGGCGCACTTGCGGCGCATCGTCAGGGAAAAAGGCCATACTGCTGGAATCTGGCTGCATCCGGGCGGCCAACAAGGCAAAAACCGCCCAGCACAAGAGAACCAGGCTGAATCCCAGAATCTTGTGTGAGCGTAACCAGCAATGGAGCCTGACAATGAAAGGCTTGCCCATAGGCCTACTGACCATCGCTCCCCGCTGCCTCAAGCACGGCGCAGGGCGCTGGCAAGGCCTCATTGACCCGCGTTTGCCTAAAGGCAATGCGCACGGTGTCACCATTACGCTCCGTAAAGGTCAACTGACTTACACTCTTGAGGTCTTCGGCAAAGGTTACTTCAAGCTTTGCAAAAAAAGATTGTCGGAGGGGGTACAGCAGGAGCATGGGTTTGTCGGCCTGCGGGCGCTCAAGCCTGTAGGTGGCGCGCAGAGCCGCAGGATCAATGCTGATCCAGTCCAGAATATTCCGGATTATCGCTGTAATGACCGTGGATTCCCGCTCATTGGCAGGGCGCGTTGCTTCCGGCGAGCCTTCCCACAGAGCGCCCTTTCCATTCTTGTAGATAAAGCCGGATGCAAGAGGACGGGTGTACGCCCAAAGCAGGCTGTCGGCGGTTTCAAATCCGTTGTCGTCCTTGCTGGCTGCACGCCCATGGGCATCACCTTCATGGCTGCCCCGGCGCAGGCAAAAATAACCTTGTGAAGTCATGGGGCGGGCCAGTACGGCCATGGATTTCTCCTGCACAAAATCAGCGCTCAGGTTGGCAATGCCAGCGCTTTGCTTTGCGGTAGCATCCAGCAGAGCCTCGGCGCTTGCAAGCGGCTGCTCCTGCGCAACCGCAAAAGTGGGCAGCACGGTAAAAGCCATAATAAACCCAGCCAAGAGCAACAGCCCCGCAGATGAACGCATCAGGCCGTTTCCTCCGGCATAAATATCTTGAACTGCCCGGTGGCCAACAGTTGCCCCTCGGCATGCACCTCGCCGTCAACCACCGCAATTTCGCCAAGTCTGGCAGAGACGCGCACCAAGACGTCCAGGCGCTGCCCCACATGCGCATCGGCATGCACAGTTACATCGCGCAAGGCGGCAAGGTAGCCCCAGCCCGCGCAGACGCCACCGGCTGCAAGCAGGCTGGCCCCGGCCCCGGCGGCAAAACACTGGGCCATAATCTCCGCATAGGCCACGCGCTCAAGCTTGCCGTCAGGCCGCAGAAAGGGATTACCATCCCGCACTGCCGCCGTTGCCCGCGCTTCTTCCGAGCTAAAACTCTCAAGCCCGCTCAGAAGAAGCATGGGGGCACGGTGAGGCACAATGGCCGTAAGAGACTGCTGCGGATCAGTATTCACTGCTCGCCACATTCCGGCGGATGTTTTGGTCAAGAATGCCTACCCACTTGTTGTAATTGGGGTGGATAACAGCGCTGCCGTCGCTCTTGGCCTTGTATTCCATATTGGTGCTGGCCTTGTAGTTGATGCTGTAATGTGTGGCCGTATAGGGGATGGACACAACAACAGTGTGCTTGTTGCGCACCATGATTGTGGCTTCAATAGTGTTGGGGGCCGGTTCAGAAACACGCCAGCCGGTATCAGCGCAAGACTTGACGATGGCATCGTGCATCTTTTTTTCAGAAATATTCTTGCTGGCTTCGGCAGAGGGGAAGTCATAGGCAAAGGTGCCCACAGGCTGGCCAAAACGGCAGCCAATGGCCGCAAGAGTCATCACCAGCACCGTAAGCAAAAGATATTTTTTCATTACAGTTACTCTCCTGTCGCACACGTTAGATGTTTTACATAAAGGTTTCTGACATGCCGCATCATGGCGCGATGCGGTAAAAGTTCTCCGGCAAAGGCCTGCGGCCAAACCGGATCAAGAAACTCCATGTGGATTGTAGCAGGATGAAAGCCCTTGGCACCAGGAGGAAACACCTGGAAGCTGTTGTGAATAAGCAAGGGGAGCACAGGGCGACCGGCCTTGACAGCAACGTGGAAAGCACCAGCCCTGAACTTGCCCAGAGCACCAGTGCGGGTACGGCTGCCCTCGGGGAAAATCACCAGAGTAACCCCATCACGCAGACGTTCAAGGCACAAGGCCTCGACCTGCTCTGCGGGCAGACTCTCCGCATCAATATATTCCGCGCTGCGCATGGTTGGTGCAAAGAAAAAAAGCAACCGGAAGGGCCAGCTTTTGGTTATCAGGCACACATTGGCCTGATCCTGCGCCGCAAGCAGGTAAATATCCAAAAAAGACTGATGGTTGCACACAACAACCGACCCAGGATACTCCACTGCCATATGTGCGTTGCGAATACGCACCGGCAGCCAGGGCCGCAAAAAAAACAGCGTAGAGCGGCCATAAAGCCAGATGTACCGCCGATTAACCACGCACATGACACCGGGGAAAACCGTGTGCAACGCGGCAATGAACAGTGTTAAAGGCAAAATAATAATTGTCCAGCAAACAAAAATTGCACTTATGGCAATGTTTGACACAATATTACTGTTCCGCCTTGACGGTTCCTTCATCGCGCAAGGCCTCGATGAATGCATAAATGTCCCCTAGTGTCTGAATTTTTACCAGGGACTCTTTGTTTTGCAATTTGAAGTTGAAGGCCTTTTCCAGCACGATGACCATATCCACGATATCAAGGCTATCAAGCCCGAGGTCTTCCTTGATATGCGCTGTAGGAACAAGCTGATCCGGGGACAATTCAAATTCTTCACTCAAGGCCGCGTCAATCGTCTCTCTAATTTTATTATCGTTCATTCTTTCCCAACATTGATTGAATTTTCACTCAACCTATCAAATATGATAGTGCAATTGCAACCGCCAAGCGCAAAACTGTTTTTTACTACCAATCCGCTTGGTTTATGCAGCTGCCCATACATATGATTCAAATTTCCGCATCTGGCATCAGGATTACGCAATCCGCGAGTTGGAAAATAGGTGGAGGACTGCAACATTTCTATACACAAAATGCTTTCCAGCGCACCGCTGGCCGCCATGGTATGCCCGAGATATCCTTTAAAGCTGCTGACAGGTGTTGCAGAGCCAAAAACGGCTTCAATGGCCTGCCCTTCTGCAATATCACCGAATTCGGTAGCGGTGGCGTGGGCGTTAACATAGGCAACATCCTGCGGTTGTACGCCTGCATCGTCCAACGTTCTGCGCATGCAGCCGGCAATGGCAGCCGCGTCGGGCTGGGCGATGCTGCCGGGCGATGAAGATATGGCCGCACCGCGTATTTCCGCCAGTATGGGCGCATTGCGGGCCTGAGCGCTTTCCAGACTCTCCAGCAGCAGGATGCCCGCACCTTCGCCGCAAACAATGCCTGTGCGTTCCGCATCAAAGGGACGCGAGGCGCAATCCGGGTCTTCTGTATGGGATGCTGCGCCAAGGCGGTCGAATGTTGCGGAGGTTAAAAGGTGGAATTCATCCGCGCCGCCGCAGAGCATCATTTCTTCCCGTCCTGCCGCGATGGCCTCGTATCCGAGGCACAGGCCCATGAGGCCAGAGGCACAGGCGGCAGCCGGCGCAAGCGTACGGCCTGCGCACCCGCAGGCCAGGGCCACATTGGCGGCAACCGTATGGCTCATGACCTTGAAAAAAACGGTACTGCGCATGCTCTCCACACTGTGCTCGCGCAGAAACATTTCAAAAAATTCGTGCAGCATGGTGGGGCTGCCAACAGTTGAACCAACTGCTACGCCCATGCGCTGCTCTGGCCGATTGCCCAGCCCGGCATTGGCCAGAGCCTCCCAGGCAGCGAGGCAGGCAAAAATGGACATGGGGGACATGGAACGCCGCAATTCCCGTGGAATGCGCTTTTCCTGCAATGGAGGCACCAGCCCGGCCACACGGCACGACAAGCCTTCAAGCTTGTAGGCTGGCAAAGGGGACAGCGCACAACGGTTATCACGCACACCTTCGTACATGGCGGCCACGCCCTCGCCGAATGGCGAAACCGCGCCCATGCCCGTTACGACTACTCGCTTTCCGCGCATTCCCTGAACTCCTTGAGAACGTTATCGTGACCGAAGGAAAATCCCACGGCCAGGGCAGCGCTGATCATGCCGCCCAGCACACCGGGCAGCAGAATGTTCTGCCCGGCCAGAAACAGCCCCGGCAGGCGTGTGACAGGCAGCATGGGCATGGCGCCAAGGTGGTGCTGCACGCCATAAAGACTGCCAGTAGCGCCGTGAACCCAGCGCCGCATGGTCAGCGGGCTTGCCGCATCCAGGATGCGCCAGCGCCCTGCAAGCTCCGGCAGACGCTGTTCAATGTAGGCCTGCAATCGGGCAGTGGACTCACGCTTCCACGCCACATAGCTTTGGGGGCGCGGATGCGGATCGCCGTTGGGCAAATCCTTGTCATCCATGAGCGCCACGGCCATCACAGCCTTTCTGCCATCCGGCTGCGGTCTGTCGCAAAAAAGGTATATGCTGGGGTGCGCGCTTTCCACACCCTGGAACAGTTCTTCCGCTGAAGGCTCCGGCAGCAGATAGATGCTTTCATTTTCATTCAGGCAGTCGCGTGTTTCTGCAAACAGCAACATGGCGGAACGTGTTTCCGGCAGCTCATTTATGCGGTGCAGGTAGGCCGGACGCATGAGGCCCTTGGGGATCAGCCCCTCAAGCTGCGAGGGATGCCCGGTAAAGAAGCAGCGCTCGCAGGCAAGGCGGGAACCGTCACCTAACACCACGCCACGCACACCTTGCACCTTGTCCGCCTCTATACCCGCAACGGCGGCGTTGCAACGCACAGTGACCCCATGCTCGCCGAGGCATGCCAGAAGCGCCTCAACCAGAGCCAGCCCACCACCCTGCCACGAGCCGCTGGACTGAAAATACGGCCCGGCCACAAGGGAATATTCTTCAAGTGAGGATTCTTCGGGCCGCACGCCGTACAAAAGGCACCGGGTGCCGAGCATGGCCCGCAAGTGAGGAGGAAAGCCCGCAGATGCAGCATACTGCGCCACGCTGCCCGCGCTGTGGAGCGCAAAAGACGGCTCTGCCCGCACAGCGGGATTCAGGTAGGGGGAGTGGCCCAGCTCCGCATCCATATGGTGCAGAAAAGCCTCCATGACTGGCCCTGCGCTGGGGAATTGCCGCTCAACTGCTTCTGTTACCGCTCCATGCCCTGCCGGGAGCTGAAAGACCTTGCCATCGGCAAAGTGGAAGACCTCCGTGCGGCTGGTCGTGATCTGCCGCAAATGCTTTTCTACACCCAACGCCCGCAGCCAGCGGCGCAAAACGCCCCCGGCATGCAGACCGCCGCCGCAGTGAAAGCCCGTATCAAAATACAGGCCTTCGCGCCAAAAACCACGCAGCAACGGGGCAACGCGCGGGCCAGCCTCCAGCACGGCAACATTGTGCCCCTGACGCGCCAGCAACAAGGCGGCAGTCAGGCCGGTAATGCCGCTGCCTGCGACCACGCAGCGCATCAGCCGAGCCTCAAGGCGATACTGGCGTTGCTGCCGCCAAAGCCCGCAGCGTTATTCAGCACGACTCGCGGGGGTTGCTCCAGCCTGCGGACAAGTACGGGAATACCAGCGGTATCTTCGTCCGGCTCTTCATAATTTATGGTAGCAGCCGTAAAGCCCGCCTGCGCCATAATGACGGCATAGGCCACCTGCGATGCGCCAGACATCCACAATTCATGCCCGGTAAGGCTTTTCAGCGCCATGACATCGGGGCAGTCTGCGCCGAAAACGGCCCGAAGATTGGCTGCCTCCGCCGCATCCCCCTGAGGGGTGGATGTGGCATGCGCGTTGACAATATCCACATCAGCAGCGCTCAGCCCGCCTTCCGTCAGAGCCATACGCATGGCGCGCGCAAGCCCTGTGCGGCTGGGAACGGAAAGGGTTTCGCCGTCCGCGCTGCAACCAAAGCCGAGTACTTCTGCCAGAATGCAGGCGTTGCGGCTGCGGGCAGTATCATAATCTTCCAGCAGCAGGGCCGCAGCGCCGCCGCTTGGCACCAGCCCGTCCCTGCCCTTGTCAAAGGGGCGGGACGCCGCCTCCGCAGGCGTGCGCGCAGAAAAAGCCCCCAGACCGTCAAAGGAGCATACAGACGGCCAGTTCACTTCTTGCGCAGCACCGCAAACCACGCGGTCGAGCCTGCCAAGGCGGATCTGGTCTGCCGCCTGACCAATGGCATATGCCCCGCTGGCGCAAGCGGCGCTTATTGTCCAGCTTGGGCCGGTATTGCCAAGCAGCACGTTGAGATTCATGGTGATGGTGGAATTCATGCAGCGAAAAACATGGCCGCTGCCCATGCCGGAAGTGCAGCCAGCTTCCAGCAAGGCCGCCTGCTGGTCAACTACAGACTGCACTGTGGAATCATTGCCAAAAACAAGGCCGCACCTGTCTGACCGCAGGTCTTCAGGTGCAAGCCCGGCCTGATCCAGGGCATCCAGCGTTGCCGCATACGCCTGAATGGCAAAATCCGGCATGCTTTTGCGCTGCTTTCTGTTAAGATGGCGCGCGCAATCAAAACCGTCTATGCGCCCTGTAAGCGGGCTGTGAAACCCGTGCTCCAGCCGCTGCGGGTCGGCAACTATGCCCGAAATTCCATTATACAGCGCGTTGGCGATCTGCTCGCGGCTGACGCCCAGAACGGATACAAGCCCAACGCCAGTTATGACAACTCGCCGCATCAGGCCTCACATGTACAGTCCGCCGTTAACAGACAGCACCTGCCCGGTAACGTAGGACGACAAGTTGGAACACAAAAACCGCACGCAGCCCGCCACTTCTTCCGGCAAACCCGATCTGCCAAGGGGCACGCCTTTCATATATTCATCCACAGGCAGCCCGGCCGTCATTTCGGTGCTGATAAAACCAGGGGCCACGGCATTAACGAGCACATTGCGCCGCCCAAGCTCGCGGGCAAGGGCGCGTGTTGCGCCGATAAGACCAGCCTTGGCTGCGGAGTAGTTCCCCTGCCCCGCCATGCCTGCCTGCCCGGATGTGGAAACGATATTTACAACACGCCCGGTGCGCGCCCGCTGCATACGTGGCACAACCTTGCGCGAAACATGAAAAAACCCGTTGAGATGCACGCCGATGACAGAATCCCACTGCTCTTCGGACATAAGGCCAAAGACGGTATCGCGGGCAAAGCCCGCGTTGTTGATCAAGGCAAAGGGCGTTTCCTCCGCCAGCAGTGGATCAAGGGCGGCTTCCACCGCATCTTTGTCCGCCACGTCAAAGGGCAGCAAAACACATTGACGGCCCAGAGCCTCAATGGCATCGCGCACGGCTTCTGCGGCATCGTGGTCGTTGCGGTAGTTCAGCCAGATATCAAAACCATCGGCGGCCAAGCCAAGGGCAATGGCCTTGCCAATTCCCTTGCTAGCGCCCGTTACCAGAGCTATGGGCGAAGTTTGCATTTGCTCCCCTGCTTGCATGTTTGCATGCCTTTATTTATTAAAAAGGCACCAGATTGGACAGCCGCACAATATACAAGAGACTCTTTTAGGACAACTCTCAATTTAGGATGGAATTTATCATGCGGATTCTTGCAACAGCCTTGATTGCGCTTTTTTTCTTTTCCAGCGGATGCAGTTGGGTTGGCAGAACTGCTGGCAAAGCCTCTGCAAAAATTGAAAGAAAGGTTGATGCTGTTCAGCAGGGCTATAATGACGGCTACAAGGGTGAACAGAAAAAAGCAGACTAGTTTGCTATGTTGATTTTGTAGCACCGCACTGCTTGTTGAAGAAAATAATTCAACAAACAAGGTGAGCTGCATGGCTGGCAAGCATAAAGCCCAGATTCTGCGAGGCAACAGAAAACAAATCTGGCCCTGAGTTGAGCGCAGTTTGGGGCACCCTGCCATCTTGAAAAATTCAACGTGGCTTATACGTCCTTAGCAAACATATAAGCCACGCTTTCACTCATCTCCTTAAACTTCAATACTGCCTACTTCCCTGCTGGCACTCTTGTAAGGCTTATCTGCGCCAGTGCGGCATCCAGATCAAGGTTCATGGCAAACTGCAGCCCTTCGCTGCCAAGCACAACGCGCACGGGCTTATCCGCATTTTCCGTACCGCTCACAAACATGGTTTCAAAGGCCTCCCACATGCCGTCAGCGGTTTGGGGGCAGTCCACGGCTTTTCCCTTGGGGGCGAGGGCCGCACCCTGCGCGCCAAATACGCTTGTCTGGCCTCCGGCATCCAGAACCAGAGGCAGCCAACCGTTTTTTTTCAGTTCTTCAAATATGGCCCCAATGGTTGTATTGGCAAATGGCGCAGACAGGGCAACCGTTTCCAGCCCGCCGCCCTTGCCGTCAAATTGCAGGCCCTTGCCCGCGAGGCTCCACGACTGGTCGGCAAAGCACACGGCATAAGCGCCGGGTTCTTTAAGCCCATCATAGCCGGGCAGGGCAAATTCCTTCCAGCGGGCCACGTCCATTCCCTTGCGCATCAACTGCACCAGCATAAACATGGGCACACCCGCCGGGGCCACATAAGCCTCACCATCTGGCATGGTTATGAGCATGGAGGGATACTTGCGCTTTTCGTTACGGCCTGCGGCATCCATTGCAAACTCGATTTCCCTGGCTGAACCGGGTTCCGGCTCGTGATAATACTGCCAGCCCATGCCGTTTTGCATGGTCACGCCAATGCGCGTGCAATCATGCTCAGGAAACCTGGCCGGACTTACCGTCTTGGATGATTTTTTTGCCAAGCCCTCAACAACAGGCTTTTTATCCCCATTGTTGCCCACGCAAAAAACGGCCTTGATATCAGAGTTCATGCTGTTTTTCAGCACTATCCCGGCCGCAACCCCCGTTGACGGCAGAAAAACCAGCAGGGCCGCCACGCCAGCAACCCATTGCTTCAGCAAGTACATGCGAGACTCCTTGTAGTGCGGTTTGACGAAATCCGTTGGTCAGATGGCGCGCAATACCCCGGCATCAATGCAGCGCTTCGCGCAGTTCCGCCAGGTTGGCATCGTCTTCGGGGTAATACAGTTCAACAACCGTGTTGGCGTCATTGGTCAGCACTGTGCCGATGCCGCCTTCTCGAGTATAAAAATCAACGGTGCCTTCACCGGTAGTGATGTTGATGCCCTTCAGCCTGCGGGCAAGATCAATAAGATCCGTGCCCCACTTCCCGTTTTCCACCTTTTTGAGTGGATACAATCCCACAGCGTACCACACCTTTTCGTCCGGTTTGTCATAGATTGTCCACTGTCCGGTGTGCGTTGTGCGCCAGCCTTCAGGGATGGTTTTTCCCTGCGGAGCTGGGGCGGGGGCAGCAAGGTCTGCCAGGGCCGCAAAATCAGGCCTGTCGCCAGTAGGGTCTGCGGGTTCCACGGGCTTGGCATCGTCCGGACGATCGCCAGTCACAAGCCACCTGGTATTTTCCGGGCCTTGCGCAACTGCCAGCAGTTTGTTCAACGGCGCTGCATTCTTGGCCTTTGGAGAAATTTTCAGACCTTTTACAATCGGCCCCACACCTCGGCAGGCATGCCCAACAGAGACTTCCATATACTTGTCATCCGCAAGGCCAACCCAGTAGCGCGCAATCTTGTCCGCAAAAACAACGCCCTTGCCTTCGCCCAGAGTGCGCAGATCGTTGCCGCCGGTTATGCTGGCGGAAGCTTTTGCAAGCAGATCCAGGTCGCCGTTGAAGCAATCCTTTTCAAGCATCGTCACGTAGCAGTCTTCTTTGGGAGAGCTGAGCAGTACCTGATTCCCCTCCTCCTGTGTTTTCCAGCCTGCTGGCACCTCGACCACCCAATCCCCCACAGAGCGGGGAGCCGCAAAAGCCGAAAGCCCGGGCCACAGCAGCAGGCAGAGCAACACAAGCGCAGGCCTCGCGCCAGCCTCCAACCATGAAAAAGGAATCGCGCTCCGCGACATTCCCCATCTGGCACAAGCAGAGCCATCATGCGCGCACACGTTGGAAACCCTCAAAAAGCCCATGTCGCAATCCCCCGGAATTTTATTGGTGATTTCGGCCTGATTTTCCCTCTCCACTTCCTTACCTTCGTAACGTACCTGTGCATAAATGTCTTTGGATGTTTTGACCTGAAGGTGGCAAGGCGGACAAAACTCACCAGAAAGCGCAAACCCTGCAGGGCTGACGGCTCAGAGGCATTGACCGAATAGCGCACATATGCCAGTTTTTATAGCAACATTAACTGGCCTTTTACCGTCCCCAACCAATCCAAGGAGTTCGCATGAGCACCGGCATCTTGATCGCCATAGGGGCCGCTGTGATTATGTTTGCGGTCATTGTAGCCCTTTACAATGCCCTGGTGCGCGGCAAAAACATTGTGGACGAAGCCTGGAGCAGCATTGATGTGCAGCTCAAGCGGCGGCACGATCTGGTGCCCAATCTGGTCAGCGCCGTCAGGCAGTATGCCAGCCACGAAAAGAGCCTGTTTGAAGAGGTGAGCGCGGCGCGTGCCCGCAGCCTCTCCGTGCAGGGCGATGTTGCGGCCCAGGCCAAAGCGGAGAATCTGCTTTCCGGCGCGCTGGGCAAGCTTTTTGCCATTGCGGAGGCCTACCCGGAGCTTAAGGCCAGCGAAAACTATCGCCAGTTGCAGCAAAGCCTCGCCACGCTGGAGGACGAAATCCAGATGGCCCGCCGCTATTACAACGGTGCAGCAAGGGAACAGAACGACCGCGTTCGCCAGTTCCCCGGCAATCTGGTTGCCGGATTTTTCCACTTTGCCCCTGTGGCGTATTTTGAACTTGATTCACCAGCAGAACGGGCAGTTCCTGATGTTGGTGCACAATAACAGGCAAGACGGGCTGGGCCGCCGCTTGTGGCGGCATGCCCTGTACTTCATGGCTGCTGCCCTGATGGCGGCCTTGCAGCTTTGGATCTCAGGCGTGCTTATAATGGCGCGGCGATCAGACACCTTGCTTGGCTGCAATCTTGCCGCAGGGCTGATCTGGCTGTGGTATGCGCGGCGGTGCTATATACGCGGCAATTTCGCCCGGATGGCCCTTGCGTTCATGGGCCTGCTCGGCTCTGTGGGGCTTGCTGCCCTGAGCCTGCCTGACATACTTTTTTAACCACCGCCTGAGCCCAGACATCCCACCACAAGCAGCTTGCGCAAGGATGAAACCATGCACACGCCCAATGCCAGCAGTTGGTTTACACGCCGCATTGCACTGACCGTATGCGCCCTGCTGCTCTGCATCCATGCCATGTGCCTTGCTGCCTACGCGCAGGAACGCATAGAGAGCTTTGCCTCTACCGTCACAATCCATCAGGACGGCAGTATGCATGTGCGCGAAGCAATTGTTGTGCATGCGGAAGGCAATCAGATTAAAAAAGGCATATATCGCGAACTCCCCCTGCTCTATTCCGGCCCGGCAAACTACAGCGGCACGGTTCCTTTCTCCGTTACATCCGCAAGCATTGACGGCGTGCCCCTCAACCCGGTCGAAACCGAAGTCAGGGGCGACTACATACGGGTGCTCATGCGCGGCAAGGAGCCGCTCTCCACGGGGCAGCACCGCTTTGTGCTTGAATACGACACTTCCCTGCATCTGCGTTTTTATGAATCCAATGGGGAACTCAACTGGAACGCCACTGGCGTGTGGGGCTTCCCTATCCTTGACGCTTCATGCCGCGTTATACTGCCCAAGGGCGTAGCCGTGGAGCAAACCGCCGCGTGGGCCGGGCTACCTGGCTCCAGAAATTCCGACCACATCACCATTGGCAGACCGCAAACCAACGAAGCATCCTTTACCCTTGCCAGCACCCTTGAGCCTGACACGCAGCTTACGGTGGCTGTGGCCTTTGACAGGCAGAGCATTGCCGACCCGGTGCTTCCGCTTGCATTGCAGCAACAAAGGGAGGACGAAGCCCTGGAGCTGGCCCGGCAGGAAGAGGAGCGTGTCATCAGGGAGCGGGGCCTGCTCTTTGAAGTCCTGTATGATAATCCCTTGCTGCCCGCGCAGTGTCTGGCTTTTTGCGCTGTTTTTCTTTACTATTTTCTGCTTTGGCAACGCCTTGGCATTGACCCGCCCAAGGGTGCCATATTCCCCCGCTATTACCCACCCAAAGCCGTTCAGTGGAGCAAAAAATCTGCTGCTGAGGCCACGCCGCAAGTGCTTTCGCCGCTGGCGGTGGAGTTCTTATACAAGTCGGCCCGCATCTCTGGCCGGGGGCTTGCCGCCACGTTTCTGGCTCTGGCGTTCAAGGGGTTGTGCCGCATAAGCAAGGCGGACGCTAAAACCTATGCGCTGGAGCTGCCCGCCGCATCAAACGGGCGCACAGAGGGGCTTACCGCAGAAGAACAGACCGTGTACCGCGAGCTTGTGCACAGTACTGGCAAGGGTGAAAAACTCTTGCTGCGCCCCAAAAATGAAGATGTCCGCAGTATTTTCAACGCTGCCAGGGCAAACCTTAAGCAAAACTTTAAGGGTGCATGGCAGCTGAACACCTGGGTTGCAGTGCTTGGCTGGTTTTTGGTGCTGCCGCTGGCTTTTGCGGCGAGCTTTTGGGAAGTTGACCCTTCGGTGCTTACCCCGGATAGCTCGCAACTGCCGCTGATTCTTCTGTTGCTCGCAGTTTGCATGGCTTTTTGCGCAGCACTGGCGCTCCCCCTGCTGCTGGTGCGGCAGCAGGCAAAATCCCTGCTGGCAACTCTGGGGCTTATGGCTTTGCCACTGGCCGGGATAACTGCGGTTGGTCTTCAGTTTTATTTTTACGATCTGGGGTGGCTGCTTCTTCTGCTCATGGTTATCACGTCCGTTGTCTTCACAGCCGTCATCAAGGCTCCAAGCCCCGCAGCGCGCCAGGTATTGGACGAAATTGAAGGCCTTGCCATGTATATGCGCACTGCGGAACTGCCGCGCATGGAGCAGGTTAGCGCGCAGGACGAAAAGCCCGAAAACACGCCCGAAGTTTTTCGCCGCCTGCTGCCCTATGCACTGGTGCTGGGGCTGGAAAAAACGTGGTGCAACAGGTTTGCCGACCAGCTTCAGGCGGCAGCGCTGGAAGACTCCGGCGTTGATGTCGCCCTTGTGCACGGGCATGACGGCTGGAGCGACTTTTCCAATGGTTTTGGCAGCGCTGTAAGCGCCTCCTCCGCGTCTGCCGAATCTTCATCCGCCAGCGGTTTCAGCTCCGGCGGGGGCGGCGCAGGCAGCGGCTCTGGCGGGGGTGGAGGCGGCGGACTGTGAGCGACAAAAAACTACTCAGGGCTTGCGTACTTTCGTGACGAGCAAGCAATAGCAAAAGGACTGTTTTTTCATGTCATTTAATGTAATCGAGTTGGACACCTGGAAAAGAAAATCTTATTATCAGCATTACGTTCATACTGTTCGCTGTAGTTACAGCATCACAGTAAATATAGAAATTGATTCACTTGTAAAAGAATTGAAGCTTCGTGGAATTAAGGCATACCCTGCACAAATATACATACTTTCACGGGCTGTTAATAATTTTCAAGAATTCAGAATGGCTATAAACACTCGCGGCGAGCTTGGCTGCTGGGAATCAACAAGCCCGAGTTACACGATTTTGAATAAAAGAACTGAAACGTTCAGCAGCATATTCACGTCATTTGATAGTAATTTCAGCAAATTTTATGACAACTGCATTCACGACATGGAAAAATACGGCAACTCTGATACGCTTTTTCCTCAAAACAACATGCCTGAAAATTTGTTCACGGTTTCATCCTTTCCCTGGCAGAGCTTCACCGGCTTCAATCTGAATGTTTACGGCGAGGGAACATACCTCCCTCCCATTTTTACAATTGGACGCTATCTGGAACAAAACGGAAAGACACACATGCCGCTTTCCATTCAAGTGCATCACGCAGTGTGCGACGGCTATCATGTGGGAAAATTCATAGATGCCGTTCAAGGCCTGGCCCAGAACTTCAGCAATTGGCTGTGACCTGTTTGATCGACCTGGCATTTCCTCCTTGACCATTTTTTATTTATCTATATATTAACAAAAAATGCCAATAAAGTATCGTTTATGAGTAAATCGTCAGCTTCCACAGCCGCCCTGCCGCCCAAGGTTCTGGCAAAACTTGAAGATCTGGGCCGCAGAATCAAACTGGCGCGAAAGCGCCGGGGTCTGACCCTGCACGAAATGGCCAAGCTCATGATGGTTTCTGTTGGCTCCCTGCAAAGGCTGGAGAGCGGCACACCGGGAACAAGCCTTGGCACCCTTGTGACTGCCCTGCTCACCCTCGGGCTTGAAAACGACCTGGACAACGTGGCCGCCATGGAAACGGATATGATCGGCCTTGCCCACGAACGCAGGCGGATTGAAGGCAAAACGGGCGACAAGGACAAAATTTCCTACGACTTTTAAGGGAGCCAGCTCATGACAACCCGCGTGGCGTATGTGCATATGCACCTTGAAGGCAGCTTTGTTGTTGCCGGACGCCTGCGCTATGTTCAGGATGGCCGGTTCAGCCAGTGCTTCTTTGAATATTCCAACCGCTATCTGGAGCGGCCTGACGCGGTTGCCGTTGACCCTGTTGCGCTGCCCCTGCAACGGGAACACACCTACGAAGGCCCGCTGGGCGGCGCGCTCTTTAACGGGCTGCGCGATGCCTGCCCCGACGACTGGGGACGTCAAGCTCTTGATATTGTCGCCGCATCCTCCGGCCCCCC
>Ga0183101_1001603_pt1 | contig 19879 bp, 21 predicted proteins | sample Biomet3_FD_127790 | JGI IMG/M metagenome (GOLD analysis project Ga0183101, IMG submission 127790) | Microbial communities from bioreactor (seeded with sewage sludge) at LBNL, California, USA - Biofuel metagenome 3 | ecosystem: Engineered > Bioreactor > Anaerobic > Unclassified ...
TTAATCTATTATTTATATAAAACATTTATATAAATAATAGTTTTATATAGAAAATATACACTGAAAAACTTTAAAAGGGGGCTTTATTTATGGCTTTAAGTGTTATTGCAGCATTTACGATTATATTAATCGTATTAGCGGCAGGCGAATTTGTTTCCACGAAAACTAAGGCTTTTGTACCTTCCGTTTTCGTATCAGCAGTTTTATTTTTAATAGGATTTTGGACTTTTATGCCTAAGGATTTAATTGCTAAAGGTTCATTTGTAGCACCATTAGTTTCTATTTCTATGTATTTATTATTAGTTCATATGGGGACGTTAATGAGTCTTAAAGAATTATTGGGACAGTGGAAATCAGTTGTAATTTCCTTTGGGGGAGTTATAGGCATATGTCTTATGACAATGACTATTGGTAAGGTATTGTTTGGATGGCAAACTGTTGTTGTTGCTACTCCACCACTTACAGGAGGAGTTGTAGCATCCATATTAATGGCAAAGGGTGCTGCAGACAAAGGATTACCAACCCTTGCTGTTCTTGCTACATGTATGTATGTAATGCAGGGATTTGTTGGATATCCAATTTCAGCATTTTGTCTTAAGAAAGAAGCAAAGCGTGTACTAGGATTATATAAGAATGGTGGAAAAGATGCTAAATTAGCAGAGAGTGAAACTGCTTCAACAATTGTAGCATCAAGAAAAAAACTTATACCACCTCTTCCAGAACAATATCAAACTCCTTATGTAATACTTATGAAGTTGGGGTTTGTTGGATTTCTTGCTTCAAAACTTGGTCCAATTACACACATTAATGAATTTGTTATTTGCTTAATTTTAGGTGTTATTTTTTGTGAAATTGGATTTTTAGAGGAAAAAGCATTAAATAAAGCTAATGCCTTTGGATTTCTTATGACAGTGCTTATGGGATATATTTTTGCTAATCTTTCACAAGCTACTCCAGCAATGTTAAAACAGATATTAGTACCGTTGTTTGGAATTATAATTTTAGGTGTAATAGGTATGTATATTATAGCTTTAATTTTAGGAAAATTATTAGGATTTTCAAAAGAAATGGCATTTGCATCAACTTTAACTGCGCTATATGGCTTTCCAGCAGATTATATTTTAACTCATGAAGCAATTAAATCAGTATGTGAAACCGAAGATGAAAAGGAGTATGTAATTGGGGACATGCTTCCTAAGATGCTTGTATCTGGATTTACTACGGTTACAATAGCATCAGTTATTATAGCTGGTTTCTTTATAAAATTACTATAATCTTTTCTAAATTCATATGTTAAAACATATTTAATAAATCTATTTGGACTGTACTATAGTAATACATAATGTTAGTATTGCTATAATACAGTCCTAAATTATTTTGTTTATTGGAGGACAGAAATATGAAAACAAATCTTCAAAGAATTAAAAATGATATTGAACAATTATCAAAGTTCAATTCATCACCTGATAGAGGACTTACTAGGTTTTCATTTACTAAGGAAGATAGAGAAGCTAGGAATTACATAAAGAATGAGATGAAAGAGGCAGGACTTGAGGTCTATGAGGATGCAGCAGGAACAATTTTTGGAAAACTGCAGGGGGAAATTGGGAATGGACCAGTGGTTATGCTTGGATCTCATTTTGATTCTGTAAAAAATGGTGGTAATTTTGATGGACCTGCAGGAGTTGTTATGGCTCTTGAAGTTGCTAGAACTTTCAAAGAGAATAATGTTAAACCTAAATATCCTGTAGAATTTATTGCAATGATTGAAGAAGAAGGTGGAAGGTTTGGCGGTGGCTTATTTGGCAGTAGAGCTATGAATGGAAAGGTCACTCGTGAATCTTTGGACAAATTTAAAGATAAAGAAGGTATATCCATAGCAGAGGCAATGAAGGACTTTGGATTTGATCCAGATAAAATACATGAAGCTGAAAGAAAAAGTGAAGATATAAGGGCTTTTATAGAACTTCATATTGAACAAGGACCTGTTTTAGAAAAGAATAATATGGATATTGGAATAGTTGATTATATCGTTGGTATAGAAGAGATGGAAGTAACAATAAAAGGAAGACCGGATCATGCAGGTACAACACCTATGAATATGAGAGCTAATGCTCTTGATGCTGCTGCACCAGTTATTGCAAAGGTAAGTGAATTTGCTATTGAAGCAGGGGAAGGCACAGTAGCTACTATTGGGATTTTAAAATTAAAGCCTGGGGCTGCAAATATTGTACCTAGTGAGGTTACATTTACTGTAGATATAAGATCGAAAAAAGAAGAATGTAAAAAACAGGTACACAATAAAATTATTGATTTACTAAAAGAAAGCGCTGCTAAAACTAATTGTAGTTTAGAAATTATAGAAAAAATTGATGTACCACCAGTTAAACTAGATAAAGAAATAGTTAAGGATTTCTCAAAAATTTGCGATGAATTAGGCTTTAAGAAAAAACTCATGCTCAGTGGAGCAGGACATGATGCTATGATTATTGCATCTATTGGAAAGGTTGGATTAATTTTTGTACCTAGTAAAGATGGAAGAAGTCATTGTCCTGAAGAATGGACAGACTACGAGGATCTTCAAAAAGGTATTGAATTAGCATATCATGAGGTTCTAAATCTTTGTAAGTAAATGAATTAAAAAGTATACAATATTTCATCTTTTACAATATTTAAGATGGATAAGATTTTATAAATATTTTTAGGAGGCATAAAGACATGACAGTAAAAGAATTAGCTAAAAAATACAAACAAGATGTTATTAATTTAAGAAGGGAGTTTCATAAATATCCAGAAGCCAGCTTAAAGGAATTTAAGACAAGTGAAAAGATTAAAGAAGAATTAGATAAGCTTGGCATACCTTGCAAAATTGTTGCAGATACAGGCGTTGTTGCAGATATTAAAGGTGGAAAACTAGGTAAGACAGTACTTTTAAGAGCTGATATAGATGGGCTATCTGTTACAGAATTGAATGAATGTGAATTTAAATCTCAGCATGAAGGCTTTATGCATGCTTGCGGACATGATTGCCATATATCAATGCTTTTAGGTGCTGCTATGATATTAAATGATATTAGAGGAGAGCTTAAGGGGACTGTAAGATTAGTATTCCAACCTGCTGAAGAAATTGCTCAGGGAGCTAAAAAAATGATAAAGGCTGGAGTACTTGAAGGGGTAGATGGAGTATTTGGAATGCATATATGGAGTAACATTGAATCTGGTTCTGTATGTGTACAAGAAGGGCCATTAATGGCTTCAGCAGATTTCTTTACAATTAGAGTTAAAGGAAAAGGTGGACATGGTTCTGCACCTCATCAAGGTGTTGACGCAGTTATAGCTTCTTCTGCAATTGTTATGAATTTACAGTCTGTGGTGAGCAGAGAAATAAATCCACTTGAATCTGCAGTTGTAAGTGTAGGATCTATTCAATCAGGTACGAGATTTAATGTTATTGCTAGTGAAGGGATATTAGAAGGGACAACTAGGTGTTTCAATTCTGAAATAAGAGATAACTTTCCTAGAATGATTGAAAGAATTGCAAAGGATACTGCATCAACTTTTAGAGCGGAAGCTGAATTAGAGTATGGTTTAGGAACAGCAGTTGTAATTAATGATGCAAAAAGTTCAAAGAGAGCGGAAAAATCTGTAGAAAAAGTTGGTGCAAAAGCTGTGGTAATTGAAAAAATTACAGGAGCAGAAGACTTTTCAGAATACATGAACAGGGTGCCAGGAATATTAGCATTAGTAGGCACTGGAAACGAAGCTAAAGGCGCATATTATCCTCAGCATCATCCTAAATATACTGTAGATGAGGATTCTCTTGAAATTGGTTCTGCACTATATGCACAATATGCACAGGATTTTTTGAATGAATAATTAAGGAGCAAGAACAATAATAAACCATTATATTACATATGATGAAAAAATACTTAAATGTAAATTTAATATTCAAGTATTTTTTATTTTTCCACTAGGATATACTAATAAAAGGTGATATAATTAAAAATAAAATTTTGGAGGTACATATTATATGAATGGTACAGTTAAATGGTTTAATGGAGAAAAAGGATTTGGGTTTATTACAGGAGAAGATGGAAATGATGTTTTTGCACATTTTTCTCAAATAAATTCAGAGGGTTACAAATCACTTGAAGAAGGTCAAAAAGTTTCTTATGATGTAGTTAAAGGACCAAAAGGACTTCAAGCGGAAAATATTACCATTATATAATTAATGAATATTTTACCCCTTAAATAATATAATTGTTTAAGGGGTTTTTAATTACATTTTTTATCATCTTTTCTAACTTGGTCACAACTATATCTCGCATTCTTTGAGGCTCTAAAACTTCAATATATATTGTTAACAATATGTTTTGTTATGAAGTAGTGGAAGAATTAATTTCCATAGATTTCTCTTTTGAACTTTTTAGTTGAGCGAGGAGCATTCCTGTGAGCATAAGTAAACATCCAAGAATTCCTTTAAGTCCAAAACTTTCATTCAAAATTAAGAAGCCACCAATAGTTCCAAACACTGATTCCATACTCATTATAATAGCTGCTTGAGATGGCTCTGCATTTTTTTGACCTATAATTTGCAATGTATAGGCTACCCCTGAAGAAAGAATACCTCCATAAAGAATAGGTATAGCTGCCTGGAAAATTGAATCTAAAGTTATCCTCTCTACTAATAGTGCCGCTACAAAACTAAGCACTGAACATGTAAGAAACTGAAAAAATGCTAGTTTTATTGCATCAACTTTTCCTGAAAAACGATCTATTAATAGAATATGAACTGCGAAGAAGAAAGCACATATAAGTTCAAGAAAGTCCCCATGAGATATAGAAAATTTATCTGTTACACATAAAAAGTATAGTCCTATAACAGCAATTATGGCACCTAACCAGGAATTAATACCAATATATTGTTTTAAAAATATACCTAAGATAGGAACAATTACAATATATAGTCCTGTTATAAAAGCAGCTTTTCCAGCTCCAGTATATACTAGCCCAAGCTGTTGAAATGAGGAACCTAGGAATATAATAATTCCAGCAATAATTCCAACTCCAAGAACCTTCTTTAATTCTCCAGCTTCAATAGGTTCTTTATTAGACTTATTTTGAAGAAGAATAATTGGAAGTAGTGAGATACTTCCAATAGCAAATCTCACAGCATTAAAGGTAAATGCTCCTATGTATTTTCCGCCAACTCTCTGTGCAACAAATGCAAAGCCCCATATAGCAGCAGTAAGTAATAGTATTAAGTTAGATTTAACTGTTTGTTTTTTCATTTATTTTCTCCTTTTTATCAGAATTGATACTTCTTCTTTACCCATTCTGAACTACAAAGGTACAGCATGGGGGAATAAAACATATAAAATTCAGTGATATCACCAACCTTAAATTTATGGTTACTATCTTCTATATCAACTATTAAATGATCGCTACTACTGCCAATAATCTTTACACCCTCCTCACGAGGAATAAGGCTTTCATGTTGAACAAAGTCCTGCTTACCTACGGCTAACAAAGCTTTTTTTCTTATTCCCTTGTCATGAAAAATAGGTTTGTTTCCAAAAGCGTCTAAATAAAGTTCACCAATGGGATAAGTGGGCTTATCCTTTATTTCTATTATTTGTGCTTTTAATATAAATGTATCTTGATGCATACCTGGCACCTTAGTATTCCATAAGTCTGGCAAGTCTCTATTAAGAAGTATAGCTTCTCCTATTCTCAGGTTATTAATACCAGCTGGCATCGTACCATCAAAAAGAAGTGGCAGGGAAGTGGTTCCACCGCCTGATACTATTTCAAGCTTTCTCCCTATCATAGAACTTATACTACTAGCTAATTCACTAAGCTTTCCAAGATTTTTTGAAGTAGGTTTTATCGAACCATAACAACCTAGGTTTGTACCTATGCCCATCAGCTTTACATAATTAAGATTGTTTTCTATATATAATGCCTGATTTACAAGCTCTTTTGTATCAAAAAAGCCCTCTCTAAGATCTCCAAGGTCATACATGAGTACAACACCATGTTGTACTTTATGCTTGCTGCATGCTTTTTCAATAAGTTCAATAGTTTCCCATTCTGAATTAAGACTTATATCCACATACTTAACCAATTCTTCAATTTCGCTTTCCATTGGTAATCGTATAAGCATAGTGGTTGTTTTCATACCTTGTTTACGCAATTCTATTAATTGTTCCAATCGAGAACTAGCTATATGATCACAGCCTGCTCGGACAAATTCTTTTACTATGCAATTTATTGCATTAAACCCTTTTATTACACCTGATACGCTAACTCCATTTTCTCTGCATTTTTCTACAATTATTCTAGCGTTTTCATATATTTTCCTTAGATTTATTTCAAGCAATGGATATTTATCCGTTCTGTTCATATCTATTATTACCTCATCTTCTTATATATTTTATTATTTAAAAACAAAAATCAGCTATAAACAAATTTATTTACCCAACAAAAAACAAACAATTATTCTATTGTTTTATTTTTTCTATCATCGGTATACTTCTTACTTTTTTAAAAATAGTAAAAAAGCATATTCAGATATTAAACAGCTGAATATGCTTTCAAATTACATTAAGGCATCTTCAAAGAAATAACTAGTCAGTATGCTAGTATATTTTGCGTCATACTTCGTCGGCAGAACCCTTAGATAGGGTCGGCTATCTGCGGAACCCGCCTCCTTGTCTGACGAAAAATATCCGTCGCATCTTTGACTTGTTATTTCTTCTCAGATGCCTAAATATAAATCCATTAATTAGCTTCTACTAAATTAGTTGCATCTGTAACATATTTATCTATACTTTTATCCTTTGTTAATCTATCTATTGTTTTATTTACTGATTCTGCTAAATCTGTGCTACCTTTTTTTACTGCAACAGCAGAACCTTCTACTTCGTTCTTAACATTTATATCTGTTATTAATAAGTCCTTATTAGCATTTACATTAGATGTTGCAACTGGTAACTCTACTATTACTGCATCAACTCTGTTATTTTTTAATGATAAAACTAAGTCTGATATTTTTGGAAGAGCGACAGCTTGAGCACCAGAAACCTGGTTTTTAGCTATTTCTTCTTGTGTTGTACCTTTTTGAACTCCTACTTTCTTGCCTGTTAAATCATTTGTAGATTTAATCTTGTCCTTGTCAGTAGCTCTAACTATTACACTTTGAACTGCTGTATAGTACACTTTTGAAAAGTCTACATTTTTCTTTCTTTCTTCAGTTGGATTCATTCCAGCTACAATTATATCAACATTTCCTTGATCTAATGCTGCTAGTAATCCATCAAATTTCATATCCTTTATTTCAAGCTGTACTCCAAGATCTTTAGCAATTTGTTTTGCAATTTCAACATCAAATCCTACAATTTCATCTTTACCACTTGTTGATTTATGAAATTCATATGGTGGATAATCTGCACTAGTTCCAATTACAAGTTTTCCACTTTTCTTAATTTTTTGCATAGCAGCAGACTGTGACTTGTCCTGTGAGTCGCCTTTTGATGAGTCTTGACTATTTCCACAAGCAGCAAAAGTGAACATTGTTCCTGCTACTAATGAAACAGCAATGATTTTCTTTAAAGTATTTTTTAACATTTTTGATTTTCCCCCTGCCTTTTTTATAATTATCTCTATGGGGAATATTATACCTAGAATCATATAATTATACAAGAATTTTTATACTGTATCTTTCATGATAACCTTAATATTTATTAGTCCCTAATATATTGAATTTTCATACTTATCAACAATTGTAAATAACAGCCATTAGCCAGTGTTGACTTAATGTACTATTAGTTTATGGAAAACACTTTTGATTTTTTAAAGCTAAAACTGTTACCTTAGCTTTATTATTTTGATATAATAATAAATGATTAATAATAAAGGAGAATATTTATGCCATACATAAATTCAAAACTAACAGTAAAACTTTCAGAGCAAGACAAAGAACATTTAAAGAGCAAAATGGGAGAAATTATTGCAGCAATTCCAGGAAAGTCTGAAGAGTGGCTAATGGTAAGCTTTGACGATAATGAAACAATCTATTTCAGAGGAAACAAGATGGAAAAAGCTGCTTTTATTGAAGTAAAAATATTTGGAACTACTGAAAGAGAGTACAAGAATAAGGTAACTGATTTGATATGCTGCCTTTATGAAGCAGAATTTAATATACCAAAGGACAGTATATACATAACTTTCAGTGAAGTTAGCGACTGGGGCTTTAATGGAGAATTATTTTAACAGATATACTAGCTTAAGTTCAAGTATAATAAACAGTGTTTGTAATATAAAAATACCAATACCCTTAGCTGAAGGGTATTGGTATTTTTTATTTCTTTTGAGTCAAAACATCTTATTATATCTTCTAGTGCTTAACCTTATTTTCATTTGCTGGATTATTTTCTTTATCAACTTGCATGTCTTGATTTTTGTTTTCTTTTATATTATTTTCCTTATCAGTTTTAATCTCTTGGCCCTTATTTTCTTTTACTGTTACATCAGTCTTAGTGTCATTTGTAACAGTGGTATTGTTGTTAATAGTACCTTGAGTAGTAGTACTAGTGGTATCACCAGTATTAGCAGTATTAGTATCTGTAGTTGTAGTTGTAGTTGTATCTGTAGTTGATGTTGAAGTAGTGCTTGTAGCATCAGCATCGTTAGTTGATGCTGGGGCAGCTCCGGTTGATGTACTTTCATCTTCCGAAGCAGTATTATTAGTGGAACTTGAGGCATCGTTAGTTTCTACTTTTTGATCCTTTTCAGCTTGTTTCTGTAGTTCACCTACGGCACCTTTCATTGCTTCTTTTTTGGCTGCGACTACTTGGTTGAATTTTTCATGTTGAGTAGCTAGAGTTTGCTGAGCTTGAGTTAAAGTATCCTCAGCAGTTTTTATTGCTTGCTCATCACCAGCTTTTTTAGCTTGTTCTAGATTTTTTTCAGCTTCTTTTACTGCTTTTTTATATTGAAGTAATATTTGTCTTTCTTTAGTGACTGCTACTATCGCTTCTTTCTTTCGTGTTTGCATTTCTATAACTAGAGATAAAGTTCCTTTGAAAGTTCCAGAAGCTTTGTTTTCTATATTTTTTAAAACCTCTATAGATTTCATTTGTCTATTAGCTATTGTTGTTTCTAACATTTCTAGTTCATCTGATTTTATAGCACTATCAGTAGTACTACTAGATGTTGTATCTATGGCATCAGCTACCTTATCTTGAGCTTCAGTCATTTTATCAGTATATTCCGTAAATGCTTGATTTGAAAAATCAGTCTTTTCTTTATCAGCCATTATTTCACTTTCTCCAAGTCTTTCTTCTGCCACATCTACTAGGGCTTCAGCTTTTTTATCATCCCCAGAAGCTATGCTAACCTTTAAGTCATCTAGAGCCTTATCTATAGGATATAATACAGTGTTATCAGGTGTTATACCTGCCTTATCTGCAAATGTTGCAGTATTAGTATCTGCTAAGACCTTTCCTCCTAAACTTAAAGATACAGCTACAGCTGTAACAAACAATGCTATCTTTTTCATGTTTATTCCTCCCTAAAATTGTTTATCATTTTCTTTTCATAGGTATTTACGGGATGCACTTTATTCTTTTAGGGGGTGCATAAAAAATATATGAACAAATATTTTACAGTTTTACGCTTACTTAAAATAATATTATAAAATTTTTAGTATACCCTCACAAAATTTGTTTATTATATCGTAATAGATAATGTGATGGTTAAATGAAGAGGTGGTTAAATGAATCTGAAAAAAGACTTAAATGATAATAGAAATGATTTTATAGAAAAAAGCAAAAAATTTATACATAGCGTTGCTGCTAATATTTGCAAAAAAAGCTTACAATGGGAAAATGATGATGAACTTAGTATAGCATTAATCGCCTTTGATAAAGCTTGTGAATCTTATGTTGAGGATAAAGGAAACTTTTTTGGCTATTCAAAAGTTATAATTAAAAATGCACTTATAGATTATTTTAGAAAAAATGCAAATAATCCATATTTGACTTTTAGTACCGAAGATAACCAGCTTGAATATATTGATGCTAAAAATTCTATGACTAACTATGAACTTGAACAGGAAAATATTAAAAGAGGCGAAGAAATAATACTATTTAATGATGAGTTGAAAAAATATGGATTATCCTTTGAAGTACTTGCAAAATCATCTCCAATACATAAAGATACAAAGGATAGACTATTGAACTTAGCTTTTATTTGTGCAAATGAAGCATCTATTCTAGAATACATATATAAGTCTAAAATGCTTCCGGTAAAGCAAATTTGCCTTCTAACAAACTCTAATAGAAAGCTCATCGAAAAATGGAGAAGATACATACTTGCGTTGATTTTAATTTTTTCAAATAGAGAGTATGTCTATATAAGATCTTATTTAAATATAAAGGTAGGGGAAAATGATGAATATTAAAAATGGACTGGTTATGGAAATACAGGGAGAAGCTGCTTATATAATGACTTCTAGTGGTGAGTTTTTGAAAATAAAAATTGATAAAAATAAAACTTTGCCTATTTTAGGTGGAGAATATAGCTCAAGAGTCGTTGGAAATCCTTTTATGTTTATAAGTAAATTTAAATATGCTGTATCAGCATGCTTATTATTTTTTATGCTAAGCTTAGGTGGAGGAACCTATGCCTATTATACTCCTACTTCTACTGTTACTATTAATATAAATCCATCTATTGAATTTAAACTAAACAGATGGAGTAGAGTGTTATCTTCTCATTCATTAAATTCTGATGGAGAAAAAATTTTATTAGAAATAAAAACGAAGAACAAATCAATAGAAGATGCTTTAATAATGGTCATAAATCAAGCTAAACAAGATAAATATATAAATGATAACTACACTGATATGGGTAAAACAATTACTATAAATATAGTTGGAAAAGAGGTTGGTTTACCAAGTCTCCAAAAAGAATTATCAAAGGGTAACGTTAATGTGAGAATTGATAGTAATGGAAACAATATATATAATAAGAATGACAAAAAGCTAAATAATGTTTCGCCTAAAAATAATAGTGATAAAAACAATGTTAGTACGAATGCTAATTCAAGTGTAAACAAATCAGATATCGATAGAAATAATTCAAATGTAAATATCAATAATAAAACTAATAAAGTATTAGATAATACTGAAGAAATTAATGATAATTCTAATGATAGATATAGTAATGGTTTGGAAAATGACAACAAAAAAGACAATGATAATTCTAATTTAGAAAAGTCAGATGGAAAATTACATAAAGACAAAATAGATAATCATCATGATTCTGACAAAGAAGATAAAAATAACAACCAAGATAACAATGGTAAAAAGAAATAAAATAAAAAAATCATGAACTTTTTTATGTAGAATATTGAATTAGAAACTTAAGGGTACCAAGTATAGTCTAACAAATTTCTTGTATATATATCGAGAAAACTATATAATGTTTTAAAAGAGAAATATGTTCAAATACAAGGAGTGATATCATGGCTAAAAATAAACCAGCTTTTCAATCAAATAACAGTAAGCCTGAAAATGGGCAGATATCCAAAGGTAATAATAAAACTGCTGCACCAACACCTAAAAAGGCTATAAGAGGCAACAGTCGAGGAAAATAACAAGCAAATAGAAACTTCCAGTTTATGTTATGACTTCAGAGGTCCTAGCAATAACTGGAAATTACTACTTGCCTTATAATTAATTATCTATCCTCAATCTATCCTTCAACAAACTAACATCGACCCCTAACCCTATAATTATTCTCATTTTCATTAATTCCCACAACTTAATTCTTGCACATATCAATAATGCTGATTCCTATATCCTCATCAAAATACAAAAGCATCTCCTATGTCAACTCCGATAAAACAATAATAGGAAGATTATTTATGTATCTATAGTTTACTATCTTAAACATAATATTAATGTCCAAATCATTAATTTTCACCTTAAACAAATCATCAATAATAAGCACCTCGGTAAGTTTATACCTTTTTAGGCAACTTCCATAGAACTCTTCGTCTAGAATATTCTACTTCTATGTGACTAAAATTTTGCTGTTTACCTTGGAAATACAAAAATAAGACAAGGTATCTTTAAGGAAAATTTGTGTTATTTTGTAAATAAATTCATCTAATGAGTACCCCTTCTAATATACCTATCTTTATCCGAAACTCCTATTTCTAACGGCACAGGAATACTCACAGCGTAAGCGACCATCATCAAATCATAAACGAATATTCAAGAGTAGAATTTTGTAAATTAGTTATTATTGACAAGTAACAACTCTCACGATATAATCAAGTTGCTAATATTTAATAAAATAGACGCTGAATCTTAAAAAGAGCGGGGGAACCAATACTTAGGGGTGAATCCCAATTGACATTGGGTAGGGATAGACCTTCTGTCCGAATCCGTCAGCTAACCTCGTAAGCGCTAAAAGAGGAGGCAGTTAATATGATTAAAGTAGGCCTAATAGGTTTAGGTAAAACAGGACAGTATATAGCAAATGGAATTTTAGAGCAAGGTAATATGGAGATTGTGTCAGCAATCTGCAGTCCTAAGAGTAGAAAAAAAGGAATAGATTTAGGGGAATTACTTGGAAATCATAAAACAGAAGTAAAAATAAGTACTTCTGACGAACTAGAATCTATTATTCTTAAAACTAAACCTGATGTAGTTGTAGACTTCTCAAGTCCTAAATCAACTATAGAAAATGCTAAAGTACTATCAAAAATGAAAGTGAATTTGGTAATAGGTACTACAGGTTTTACTGAAGAGGATATTGATAAACTTCAAGGTATAGCTCATAAGTTTAACAATGGCATAGTGTACGCACCAAATATTACTTTAGGCGTCAATGTAGTAATGCTTTTAAGTAATATTGCAGCCAATATATTAAGTAACTACGATTTTCAAATTACAGAAATTCATCACAAAAATAAAAAAGATGCGCCTTCAGGGACTGCCTTAAAACTATCATGTGAAATAGAAAATGGACTTGAAGCAGCAGGAGTATATAATAAAGATATACCAATCAGTGCTGTACGTGCTGGTGGTGTAGTAGGAAAGCACGAGGTTCTTATAGTTGGAGAATATGATAAAATAGAGATAAGCCATGAATCTTTTTCAAGAAAAGCATTTGCATTAGGAGCTATTAATGCAGTAAACTATATTTATAAAAAATCTGGGTATTATGAGATGAAGGATATATTGGATCTTAAGAAAATATTGTATGGATATATTGACACTTTAGATAGTGCATTATGTTAACCAACCATTTACTTTCCAGAGCACTTGGGTAACTCCAGGTGCTTATTTGTTTACAAAATGTTCAAAAAAAATAAATGGAAAATTAATACTTATGACATAATACTGTAACAATTACCCCTTATAATAGTAAGTGTCCTAAGTTACTAAAACTTAGAGGAAAATAGATTATAACAGTCCCCCTGTTATATATAGAAAATAAGCATTGGTAGAGATACTGGTGCTTATTTATTTTGCTATGGTGGGTTTTATTAAAGAAATAATTATCTATAATAGTGTAAATTATACACAAGTTGAGAGAAATCTAAATAATATATAAACAGATCAGTAAAATCAATAGAGGAGATGTTTTTATGAGTACACCAATGATAGGGAAAACACTTGTTACAGTAGAACAATGCGAAAATTTCCTTAGGAAGCAAAATTCTAATGCCCCACGCTTAGCGAGTATTTATAAAAAGTATTGTGATATTTATGGTATAAGGCTTGAATGTATTTGGGTTCAGATGTGTTTGGAAACAAATTTTTTAAGATATTCAGATACTTCAATAACTACTTTGGATATGCATAATTATGCTGGATTAGGTGCAGTTGATGGGAATGGAAGAAGACAAGCATTAAGTTTTGCTACAGAAGATGATGGTGTTAAGTGTCATGTACAACATTTATATGCCTATTGTAGTAGTAATCCATTAACTACAAATGAAACATTAATTGACCCAAGATTTAAATATGTGACACGAGGTATAGCACCTAATATTGAAAACTTAGGTAATGGTAATTGGGCAAGTGATAAAGATTATGCTACCAAGTTATTAAGTTTATTAAATCAATTATTAAATAACAATAATATAGTTAGTCAAACAAATTCAGGAGGTAATATTATGAGTAAGTTTGCAATTGATCCAGGCCATGGGAATGTAAATGGAAGTCTAGGTGGAGACGGAGGGGCTGTAGGTTATTTAGTTGAACAAAATTGTGCTTTAGATATAGCAACTAAAGTCATAGCCAAACTACAATCTTTAGGGAACACTGCTTTCAATGTAAGACCTTCCAGTGCTTCAAGTGTTTCGGATAGTTTACAAAAAAGATGTGATGCGGCTGCCAATGCTGATTATTTAGTAAGTATTCATCTTAATGCAGGTGGTGGAAAAGGCAGTGAAATATTTGCTATGAGTACTGCAGGAAATGCCTTAGCGTCTAAAGTGTTAAATGAACTTGTAGCTTTGGGTTTTGTAAACAGAGGAGTTAAAGATGGAAGTGGATTATATGTTATAAGACACTCAAATCCAGTAGCTATACTAATAGAAGTTTGCTTTGTAGACACTCAAACAGATGCTAATTTGTATAATCAACTAGGGGCTGAAGTTATAGCAAATGCAATAGTAAAAGGGGTAACAGGACAAACCGTATCTAGTGCAGCAACTTCAACACCTTCCACAGTAAAAACTAGTGATGCTATAAAAGCCCTACAGTATGATTTAAATATAGATTATAATGCAAAGTTAACATTAACCGGAATTGCAGATCAGTCTACTATAGCTGCTTTAAACGGAATACAAAATATAATAGCTAAAGGTCATAAAAGCAGTGTTGTTAAATGGATACAGCAGAAATTGATAGGCTATGGTTATTTAGCTAAAGGAAAAGATACTGGCATTTATGATGAAGCAACATTCCAAGCTGTAACTAATATGCAAAAGAATTGGGGAAGACCTACTGATGGTGTTCTGCATATAGAAACGTGGGATATATTCTTAAATAATTAATGATAGGGAGTCTGAAAAGGCTCTCTTTTAGTTTATAAAAATAAAATTTAAATAAATATTCTAAACGTTTGAATCTAACTTTAAGTTCAGGCAATTGAGCTTATTTTTATGTCATTTCACCTAAAAAATATTACATTTAAGGAACAAATGAAATATAATTACAAATATTATTTGAATTTGTAATGTGGGGATGGAATTATGGAAAAAGAAATTGAAACATTAAGGGCAAAACTAAATAGATTAGTAGAAGAAAGTAGTTGTTTATATTCTGATAGTGTAGTACAGCTTAGTCAAGAATTGGACAACCTTATATACAAGTATTATTTAACACATTAATAAATAGTTTTAATTAACTTATAGTATAGTTATTTTTAAAATGTATAAACTATAGTTAACCCCTTGCTTTAAGAATTTTATTATAGTAACTAAAGCCTGTATTCTTTATGTTAGGATACAGGCTTATAATTTATTTAAAATAGCATAAACTAAAATATGAATAAAGTTTAATATAAAAGAACAAAGGAGGAATTACTTATGACAAACAAACCATTAGTTCCAGGAGCAGAAGATAGATTAAATAAACTTAAAATGGAATCAGCTAATGAATTAGGAGTTGATTTAAATAAAAAATATGTTGCAGATTTAACTTCAGCAGAAGTTGGGGCTATAGCAGGACCTACTGGAGGAAATATGGTGAAGAAAATGGTTGAAGCTTATGAGAATAGATTAAAGTAATGTAAAAAACCTGTATTCTTTAGGTTAGGATACAGGTTTTTTTGTTTTTATATAAAAAGGAATTTATATAATTTAATGGAACGTATAAAATAAAACACAAGAGTAATTTGAAATTTTTTGTCGTCAAAAATCAAAATATAAATACTCTAAAATATAAAAAAGATTTAATCTGTATAATGAAGGTAAATATTGATTTAAAGCATTTTTTTAGTTTTATAGATATTGATAATCAAATCATACTTGAATTGTTAAGTTGTATATGAGATAGTTTAAAACTGAAATTGCTTATTTAGTAAGCCAAGCTTCTCTTAGAAGCTTAACTGCTAATGGAATATTATCAAGCTGCATAGCTCCGAAGCCTAGCAGAACTGCACCACAATCATGACTTTTTGCATAAGCCCACACTGTTGATGTGGGGTATACCTTAACGCCCATCTCATATGCTTTATTAATTAATTCTTCTTCTATCATAGGCCATTTCACTTGTACTATGAGATGAAGACCTGCATTTTTACCTAAAATTATAATATTATCTCCAAATTCCTTATTTAATGCTTCAACTAGTGCATCATGTTTTTTCTTTTGATTCCTAATAGTTTTTCTTATATAGCTATCCCAAAAACCCTCTTCCATGAAAAGTTGAAGAGTTTTTTGAATTATAAATGGAACTGAAGAAGGATAACCATTAAACATTAAACAAAATCTGTTTTTCAATTCCTCTGGAAGTATCATATAAGAAACTCTTATGGAAGGAAAGAGAAACTTTGAAAAACTACCCATATGTATGACTCTATCCTTTGATAAAGATTGAAGTGATTGTATAGCCTTTACATTATATCTCAAGTGACAACTATAGTCATCTTCAATAATGATGGAGTTAGAGCTATTTGCCCATTCTATAAGTTCCAATCTTCTAGAGATAGGCATTATGATTCCAGTAGGAAATTGATGAGAGGGGGTAACGTAAACTGCTTTTGCCTTAGTGGAACTTAATTTGCTAACATCTAAGCCGTAAGCATCTAAATTAATGGGACATAATTCGAAGCCATAATTTTCAATATAGTATCCACTTCTTGGCTTACTAAAAATATATCCTTCAGAATGCAATTAATCATAGGCCATTTCCACAGTATTTCTGCTAATTTGTAAATCATTAGCTAATTGACGGCTGGCAGGAAGTTTACTACCTGATTTTAAATGTCCATTATAGATTTTTTCTTTTATTTGTTTGTATAGCTGAATATATAGAGATGTATTATCTTCTTTATTTAATAAAAACATAATATCACTTCCTTTAAACTGGAGCCAATGAAAAATCAGAATTTGGCTCTTTTCTTTTAGTAGTTATGATGTTGTAATGTAATTATAACATATCTAGACATCTTAGAGTTATTTAGAAATAAAACATAACTAATAATATAGGGGGTATCTTATATGAAGGAAGATAAAAAAGACAATTATAATCTTTGCTATGAAAATTTATGTTTGGAATTTGCTAAACATGACCCTAAAGAAATGGCTGCGAAAAGTGGAGCGCTATACGATTCTGAAAAAAAACAATTTACTTTGACTTATTTAAATAGAGAGTATCTAATTTCTTATCCAACGGGAGCTATTATATTAAAAGATGATATTCAAGAAAATCCATTTATAGATAATATCAACGTATGGGTAAAAATATTGATTATTAGCTATCTTCATCGATGTACTAAGAGCGGTATTACAAAGAGATGGGTACCATACAGAGAGTTAGATGGAGTTGGTCATGCTTATGATGGGTTTGCTCTTCAGGGTATAAATAAATTAGTACAATTTTTTGGTGATAAAGGTGACCTTTTCTTAAAAGCTAGTGGTAAACTTGGTGCTAAAAAATACCCTTCTGGAGATATAGGGTTAGAAATCAATGTATTGCCAAATGTTCCTATGGTCTTAGTTTTGTGGCTGGGAGATGAGGAATTCGAAGCAGCTGCTACTATTCTTTATGATTATTCAGCTACAAAAGAACTACATGTAGAAGACTTAGCTGGAGTAGGTTCTTTGGCAGTTGACGAATTTATTAGAGTTGCTAAGGAAATATTAGAGTAACAAGCAACAGAACTTTTGTAATAGAAAGTATAATTTAAAGTCTGTAGGAATAAAGGTAGATAGTAACAATTATAGTGGAAATAATGAGCCAAATGGTGGTAATATTGATGATAGCACTTTAGAACCACATTTCACTTTACATAAAACCTTATATGATTATCTTATGAATGATGAAAATAGACAATCAGTAATGAAAAGAGCTATAGAATTACATGATGGAGAGTTGAGTAATAATTGTGTATATTTCACAAGTGAAGCATTAAGAAGATCAGGACTTGATGATTTACCTGAATATGTATGTAATACAGTACAACTTACAGGGCAGTTAGAAAAGAGGGCATGGAGTACAAGCACAGATTTTTCTAAACTTCGACCAGGAGATATATGTTTTACAAAATCTTATGGATCAGGACCTACACACACATATGTATTTATGAAATGGGTTGACTCAGGTAAGTATGATTATGCTTATATATGTGATAATCAAGGGAATGAATATGATAATCAGATATATCATAAGAGAAATGTAAATTTTGCTACAGAAACGAAGGATCCTACTGTGTATTTTATGTACAAGCCTTAATGGGTTGTTACAGTATATGTTGTAACAGTTAAACAAATAATGCATCGGCGGAATAAGTACTATTGATAATTAGGTATATATTTTAAAAGAATCCTGCTTATTTACAGGATTCTTTTATTTTGTAATATTGGTGTAATGAAGAGTTGTTATATTTATTTTGATTTGAAAACACATTATTATATTTTTTAGTTTCTAGACTTATTCTCATTTGCTGAATTATTTTCTTTATCAGCTTTCATGTCTTGGCCGTTGTTTTCTTTTATATTAGTTTGCTTATCAGCTTTAATCTCTTGACCTTTATTTTCTTTTGCTTTTATATCAGTCTTAGTGTTATTCGTAACAGTAGTATTGGTGTTAACAGTACTTTGAGTAGTAGTATCATCGGTATTAGTGTTTGTGCTTGTAGTTGTATTAGTAGTAGCAGTTTCAGGTGTTGTATTAGAATCTTCTGAAGTAGTATTATTTGTTGAACCTGCTCCATCTTTAGATTGTCCATTTTGATTCTTTTTAGCTTGTTTTTTTAGTTGACCTACTCCACCTTTCATGGCTTCTTTCTTTGCTACAACTACTTGGGAAAATTTTTCGTTTTGAGTAGTTAGAATTAGCTGAGCTTTAGTTAAGGTATCTTCAGCAGTTTTTATTGCTTGTTCATCACCAGCTTTTTTAGCCTGTTCTAGCTTCTTTTCAGCTTCTTTTACTGCTTTTTTATTTTGAAGTAATGTTTCTCTTTCTTTAGCAACTGCTACTATTGCTTCTTTCTTTCTTGTTTGCATTTCTATAACTTGAGCTAAAGTCTCTTTGGCATTTCCAGAAACTTTGTTTTCTATATTTTTTAAAACTTCTATAGATTTCATTTGTCTATTAGCTATTGCTGTTGCTAATTTTTCTAGTTCATCTAATTTTATAGCACTATCAGTAGTACTACTAGATAGTTCATCTATTGCATCCTCTACCTTATCTTGGGCGTCTGCCATTTTATCATTATATTCGTTCAATGTTTGAGTTGAAAGATCAGTTTTTTCGTTATCAGCCAGTACTTCACTTTCTCCAAGTCTTTCTTCTGCTACAGCTACTAGAGCTTCAGCTTTTTTATCATCCCCAGAAGCTATGCTAACCTTCAAGTTATCTATAGCTTTGTCGATAGGGTACAGTATAGTGTTATCAGGTGTAATGCCAGCTTTATCTGTAAATGTTGCAGTATTGGTATCTGCTAATACTCTTCCTCCTAAACTTAAAGATACAGCTATAGCTGTAACAAATAATGCTATCTTTTTCATGTTTATTCCTCCTCAAAATTGTTTATCATGTTTTTCTATATATATTTACGGCATGTATTTTACTTTTTAGAGGGGTGCATAAGAATATATATGAAAAAAATAAAATATTTTATACTT
>Ga0183101_1000225_pt11 | contig 19863 bp, 31 predicted proteins | sample Biomet3_FD_127790 | JGI IMG/M metagenome (GOLD analysis project Ga0183101, IMG submission 127790) | Microbial communities from bioreactor (seeded with sewage sludge) at LBNL, California, USA - Biofuel metagenome 3 | ecosystem: Engineered > Bioreactor > Anaerobic > Unclassified ...
GGGATCTTTTCCACGAAATAATCGTACAGCGTTGCAACGCTGATCGCATAGATCCCGTAGCGGACATAGACCGCACCGCGTTCGAGCTCTGCCTCCCTCGCCCGCTCACCCACGATCAGGGGCACGGCCCCCAGGTGCCGGGCGATCACATCGAGATCGAAAGCTGCCTCTTCGCTCACCGAGTCGATATGGGTGACGACTTTGATCACGACAAGCGTCCCGTTGTTCCGGGCGATCAGATCGAAGCTCCGCGGACGGAGGGTAAACTTCTCCGATACCGCGAATCCTGCCGAGATCATCACGCTTGTAACCAGCTGGAGCTGGCGTTCCTGGGACATGCAGATACAAATGGATGGAGCGTGCCCATATATTAATATAGGGGGGGTATTTTCAAAGCGTATATTGCAGTATTTCTCAAAATTGGATGATTCTTACTCGTTTTTATTCCATATTATTTTTTTCTTTAAAAAAAGGGTTTTATGGTTGATCGCGCATCTCTTCCGCCCACTGTTCGGGGATAGACTGTTGCGGCGCGGTGGGGAGCGTGAGCGCCCATGCCGTCACGGCGATCATGACAAGAAGAAGGCCGATTATTACGGCGATCTTTCTCATGTATGGCGACATCAAGATCACGACACCGGCGGGGTTCCATTGAACCAAAGTTCATGCTGGATCGTGATCGAGCCCCCGGCCGGGACGGTCTGCGGGGTGAACGTGTCCCGGGTGATGAGGTAGGGGAACGACTGATTAACCGCGCAAATCATCCCGTTTGCCTTGATCGCCGTTTCGCTCACGACGGTTTGAGATGTGAAAGCGAAGGTCGATGAAAACGCGATCTTAAGGATCGGGTCGGCCGTGATGATCTCCGGGAGGGTCGGGGTTACTTCCTGAATGAAGGATTGTAACGCTACGTCCGTAACGGCCGCACCGGTCGTACCGCCGCCGATCTGGACTTTCCACGCTGATCCATAATAATCCGTCCAGTTACCGTTAGCCGGGAATTGTGTTGCCGTCGTGCCTCTTGTCGTGCCGTCTATGCCTTTCCATGCGTAGGTTGTAGCGTCGGCAGGGCAGAAATTCATTTTCAGGAAATGGGCGACTAAAACCGCCCAATTCCAAAGATAAATATCGTTATCCTTGGCAAAGCGGCTGATCTCCGTTCCCTGTGCGTCCTTGACGATCCCGACGATTCGCAGGATCGCGCCTTTTCCGTTTCTATTTTGCATGTCTTTTTCCTCCCTTAACTCGTCGGCATGGCGTTAAACCACAGTTCAAACTGTAGCGTAATTGTTCCCCCGGCCGGTACGGTTACGGCCGTGAATGTGTCCCGGGTGATGATAACCCGGTTTATCGTGGGGTCATCGGACTGATTCCACGGAAGGCACACGGCTAAAGCGCACTCTGATAACGTGGTTTCAGAAGTGAAAGACGCAGTACCGGACACAATGACCTTTAAGGTATTGCCGTCCTGCTGGAGGATCGGCACTGATGCCACGATCTCCTTAACCGGGGCGGCTAGGTCGAAATCCCGGATCGTTGCTGCCTGTGATGATGCCCCAAGGCAGATACGGCCGCCGTTTCCCCATCTCCAGTTTGATCCGTTCTGGTATCCTGTGGCGATGGTGTTGTTTGTGGCAAACCCCAATTGTGCGCCGTCACTCTTCCGGATCCCGTAGTACTGTTTTGAGACAGACCCGACGAACCCGTATTTAAGGAGAGAAGCGACAAAAACCGCCCAGTTATAGAGGTAAATGTCTCCGTCTTTGCACAGGGAATTAACGATCTTTCCGTCCCTGTCCCTGACCGTGATCTTAAGGTCGATTCCTGCGCCATTCCCGGTTTCGGGCGGCGCTTCGGGTGCTGGTGTTGCTTCCATTCTGGTTTTTCCTCCGTTCTAGGTCTTTACAGAACGCATACCGCCGCCGTTTCTGACAAAAAGCGGGGTAATAATGTTGATCCGTGTCCCGCCTCCGCCGGTCTTTATTGTCGAGTGTTCCACGCTGACGATCTTAACGACCATCCCCGCGCCTGTTTTCGACGATTTCGGATCGGTGGATACCGGGGGTTTCACGGCGGGCGTATATGTCCCGTCGATAATTTTGATCATTTGCCCGGATCCGAACTTCAGCCCGGTCGGGGTCTTTGCCGTGATCTTTGTGCCGCCGCCTCCTGTTGGAACTGCGAGAGGGAGGCCGTACAGGGTATCCCGCTTCTCGATCACGTTCAGGCCCTGGGGCGGTACGATACCATCGCCGTTCATCGGATCTCCTGTAGCCGGATTGAGTTTACGGTGATCGTCGTGCTCTGTGAATCGTCAAAGTCCAGGCACAGGTTTAACCCGTTGTTCGGGTTTAACGGCACGTCGAAAACGTAAATGCAGTTTGGCGACAACTCCTGCCCGGTGTTCAGGCATCCTTTGATGCCGTCCACGATGGCGATCAGTTTTGCAGTCATGGCAACGTTGATCGAAAGCCGCACCATGCCAGCACGGGCGATCATGACGGAGTTGTAAAACATGTTTTCGCCCTTTTTGAGGGTGAAAAAGTCGAGGTTATCGCCCCGTATATCGTCGCTCTTGATCTCGTTGGTTACAAGCTGCTGGAGAGTCGCCAACTGGATTTGCTGGCTTTTTGCCGTCTGTTTGAGCAGGAAGGCGATCACCTTCTGCGTTTCCTGTTCGTCGGGAATATCCGAACTTGTGTTACTTTCTGACATGTTTTTTACCTCGGAAAAGGCAATAAAGGCCGATAAGAGCAAGGACAACGACAGAGACGATCAGAAGTCCTGAATATTCCCGCTCTTTTCGGAGTCTCGGCGGTGTCTGTGCGAGTTGTGCGACGGTCGCCGCTAAAACCTCGACCTCTTCAGCCATTGCGGGTCGGCCTCCCGTGATTCTCGGCGTGTTCCAGTTCGAGGGTACGGAAACGGGAATCGATTCCGTCCTTCCACTTTTCGAGCCCTTCAATCGATGTTTTGATTGAAGCGTTTTGTACCATTACCGCGATCAAAAGGCCACATTGCCCTAAAATCGCCAGTAAAATGGTTAAAAGGGTCTCGTCCATGATCACGCCTTCTTGATCTGCCTGTAGGCAAAAACGATGATCACGGCAAGGATGCCGATGAAAGCAAGGCCGATGGCGAGGGAGGTAACGCCCTTCGATCCGCCACTGGCAACCTCTTTTACCCCGCTGGATACGCCTTTGAGCCCGACATATGACCCGACACCGATCCCGACCCCGGCAGCGATCGGGACTCCCGCCGCCGCCGCGATCTTGGCTTTTGTCTTTGCATCGAGGGCGGTCTTGGATGTGGCCTTTGCATCTTTTGCCGTTGTGGAGGCTGATCGGAGGGCGGCCTTTGTGTTTTTGACCGCCGCGTCCGTGCTCTGCCGGGCTGCTTTTACGATCTTTGCCACCTTGAGCGCCATGATCACACCACGTTCACGATCTTTGCCCCGGACCCACTGCCGCCAGAATTACCGGAGGATTTTTTCTGCCCGTGGCTGCCGCTCTTCTCACCCTTTTTACCCTTCTTGAATCGTTTCCAGAGATACCAGATAACGAGAAGGATAAATGCGGCAATACCGGCGACGGCTGGAGCTGCCAGGCCGTGCTGCCGGAACCATTCAAGCGGGTCCCCGGGAATCGCCCGGGTGATGTCCTGGGCTGCATCTTCAAGGTTCTGGTACGGGGTGTTGTCTCCGATCGCTGCATCGAAGTATCCTCCGTCGGCGTCGATCTGATCGGCGATTTCCTGCCGAGCGGCGTCTGCATCTTCTGATGAGATGGTGCCGTTTGCCTCGGCCTGATCGATCTGATCGAGTTGATCGTTTAGGTCGTTGTCCTGATCGGTGTTGTCGGGGTTGTCGTAACCGTCATCCTGATACGGGTATGTCCCGTACTGATCGTTGTCAAGATCCCCTTCTCCGTTGTCACCCTTGTTTGTGGGGTCATCTGTGCCACCCGGCTGGGACGCATCCCCCTTATTCATCAGGTAGGATCCCAGAGAGACCCCCATAAGTCCGGCTGTGATGGCGAGCGGGGCAGCCTGTCCGATCTTGGTAAGCGTACTCGGCGTTGCTTTTTCAGCCTTGGCGGTCTCTTCGATGCTGGCTGCGTTTTTGACCTTTTCTTTCTCCTTGATCGAGGTCGGGGAGGTTGATTTTGTGGTCTTTGCCGTGCTCTTGATCGTGGTCGGTGATGTGGCCTTTGTTTTCTCAACGGTCTTTACCGTCGTCTTTGCCTTTGTTGCCGCTTTGCTCTTCGTAGAGACGGAGGGCTTTGATACCTTGGCGACCGGTTTGGTCTTTACCGCGGGGGTTCTTTTTATCACCGTGGTTTTTTTAACCGGCGGGGCTTTCTTCACCACGGTTTTTACCTTCCTGACTGCCTTGGTTGCGGCTTTTGTGGCGGTCTTCGCCACTGTTTTTACCGTCTTGGGTAACTTCAGTTTAATTGCCATTCCTGTTGCTCCTGCTGCGAGAAGTCCTCCTTTGAGTGCTGTTTTCGATCCTTTGAGTGCCTTTGATCCCTTCAGGGCGGCCTTTGCCGCTGCGTATCCTAGTCCTCCCGTCGCGAGCCCTGCTCCTACGGCGGCCACATCACCGGCTGCATACAGGTAATCATCCCAGTTAAGCTCGGAAGCGCGGCCGGTCGCTAATTTGTTTCCGACGTTGATCGCGTCTGCGGGCAGGATAAGATCGGACTCCATGGCAACACCATAGAGCGCCGCACCAGATCCGGCCTTTGTTGCGTCGCCTTTCTCCCATCCCTCGGCGAATGTTTTCCCACCGGTGTCGTACGTGGAATCCCGAAGGCTGATCCCCTGATCTATCCATTTGGAGAGGTTGGCCGGGATCGCCGATGCGGAATTAACCACAACCGATCCGCCGCCCGACGCTGCCGCCGGGAGCGATTTTGTGATCGTGTTGTTGAGGTTCGCCGCTGCGGCCGTTGTCATGGCGACCGGGGCGGCCGCTGCGGTCGTGGCTGCCTTGTATGCACTGGCTAGGCTCTCGTTCGATTTTGAAACGAGGTTAGATCCTGCGGTGGATACGGCGGCCTTTACCGATGAAGGGACGGACGCCGCACTTTTTACAAGACCTGATACCGATTGAACGGCAGCCGTGGCCGTCGGGATCACAATGGCAGCGGCCTTTTTTTCGACCGCTGACGGCAGGGCGACCACATTGCCGGCGGCCTGTTTTGCGGCGTCGGCGGCGGTTGCGGCTGTCGTTACAAACGTTTTGGCGGCTGCATCGGCAGCGGATTTTGTCATGCCCTGCGCTTGGAGGTACGCGGATCGGGCGGCCTGCCCTACATCCGCGATAGATTTACCCATAGCGGCGGCGGTTTCCGCTGCCTTGCGTACTGAATCCGTCGAAAACTGTTGAGCGATCGAGGCCACACGGGAGGCCGTCGCTTTTTCGGCAGCCTCGGCCGCGTCCTGTGCGGCTTTGGCGGCCTTCAGTACAGGATCGGCCGCGATCCGGGCGGCGTCTTGTGCCCGTAATTCTGCGGCGCGAGCCTGTGACTGTGCGGCCTCTATGAGGGCGGATATTGTCCTTTGCGAGGTTTTAGCCAGATTTAACCCGGCCAAAGACGGGGGGGTGTATCCCAGTTGCGAGGAGATAGACGAAATGGTTTTAGCGGTATCGGCGGCGTATGATCGCCCGGCGTTGATCGCGGCGGTTATGCTGCCCCCGATCGTGCGGGATGCTGCCGTTGTCGCCGCGCTTACGGCGGAGGCGACGGAGTTATACGCGCCCGTGATCGCGCTTGTGATGCTGTCAAACCATCCCATTTTTTCACGTCCTCACCCGGAAAAAAAGGGATCTGGTTATGCCTGCTTGTCGGGGGTTGCTTCGAGGTTTGCGCGGATGGTGTCGAACGTTACCGTGTTAACTACGTATTCGCAGGACAGATAGCGCATTTTCCCGGCGTTCACTGAACGGGCGGCGATCTGGTAATCGCCCTTGGTGTATTTCCACCCACGGAGGCCGAACACGTCGTTTGTGATCTCGTTGCCGTAGTCGATCACCCGGACGCCGGCAAGAGGTGCGGCGAGGGTGTAATCAGACTTGTTGATCTGGCCCATCGTGGCATAGTCCACGGTGTAGATCTCGCGGCGGTCGGGGGTCGTGACGATGATCCCGTACTTGCCCGGGGTCGCATTGCCACGGACGCCGCTTGCATCCATGTCGATCAGGAAGGCTCGGCGGGACAGGGTGCCGGTCGGGAGATCGAGGAACTCGGAAAGTTCGGCGGTTGCCGCATACGGCTTTTCGAGGGCAACGATCTTGGGCTCGGCTGCTGCTTCGAGGTTTGCCCCGAAGGTTGCCGCAAACTCGGTGGTTGTGTAGACGTTTTCCTGCAAGGTGATCGTGCCTTCGAGGGTGTCAATCGTGCAGTCCGTCGAGATCTGCGGGGCGAGGTTGAACGAGAGTTCAAGGCTTTCCTTGGTGAGCGCGAGGATATCGCCCTGGTCGAATGCCAGCATGAACGAGAACGGGGTAGACGCCGATTTTGTCGCGGTGAATGCCGCGTCAGGGTTGATGGCGACGCCTTCGGTATCGTAGTAATTCATGATGGCAAGGTCGAGCGCCTTCACGGAGTAATGGACGGTGTTTCCGTCAGAAACGACCCGCATATCGACGATACCCGCGAGGATATCGGAGAGCTTCAGGGCTGAATCCGTGGTTGCGTTGACATTCTTTACTGTCCCGGTGAACATGACAAACATTTTGTCGATCACGGCGTCACGGGGAAGATCGATCCGCTTGTTTGTCGGATAGATCAGTTTTTCCGCGAGGGTTCGCTTCTTTGAGTACATGCGGGAACCTCGGGGATGTTCAGTTGTGCTTCCTCACGAACAGGTATCCGCCAATCGCCACAACGACGATAATAGCGATAACTGCCGCGATGGCGATCTCAATCTTGTGCTGGACTACAAAGTCCTTGGCTGTGTCAAGTGCTTCCATTTTCTTATGCACCGACAGGGGATTTTTACAGAAACCCATAAAAACCCTTAAAAACAGCGGATTTATCCTAAATGCGGGGTAATTCGCACGATCTGATCAGCGCGGATCAGCGTGTGCTGATTGGTTTTGTGATTGTATTTTATTACGTCGTGCTCGCGCAAATCGGCGTTAATTTCCGTGAAGTTCGGGATAATGGCTTCCATGTACCTGATATCCTGCGGAATCAGCATTTTCATGAACCACGTAATTTTACACTGACTCCACAGGATCTTGGGAAACTCCTGTAAACGCTGATCAACAAAAATCATGTTTTGCTGATATCCCCGGCCCTCACGGGCGATCAGCTCCAAGAGCGGATCTGCCACATTCCCGTGAGGGTTGTACTGGTGTGCCTCTTCAATGAGCACGGTACGGGGGATCTTGGCATCGTAGAAGGTGCCGAGCAAGTTGCGGTACTGCTCGATCAGGTCAACGGTGCGGATCTTCGTGCTCGGCACCACGATCAGGTATTTTGCCGTAAGAGCCTTGCGGAACCTGTAGGATTTCCCCGGTTCAATCCGGAGAAGCTGGGTGTTTTTCAGTTTCAGGAGCCCGGCATGATTGCGGTTTTTTGTATCGAGCACGATAAAGGGGTGTTTTGCCTGGTATAACTGCTCGATAAGTGAACCTGCAAAATATGACTTGCCGCCGCCGGTTGGGGCAGCGATCATTTTGTGTTCATTCAGGAGCAGTTCGGGGTCGTGCATTGTTTTATGACATTCCTGGCCCGGCAGGTTCGGCGGCCTCTATTTTGTTGCGGATTTTTGACGGTACGGGTTGTGCTGTTGTCATGAACCAGTCTTGATCTCTAGAGGGGGCAGATGGTACGGAATCAACCGGGGGGGTTTCAGGGGCCGCCGGTGTTTCCCGGGTCGGGGTTTTTGGGATCATCGGTTCCCCTGTGTTAGGGACCTCACCCTTTGCGCGGCGCTCGGCGACCTTCTGGTTATGTGCCTCGATCCTCTTTCGCTCCTCGACGGCCTGTTCGTCTTTTTTCTTCTGATAGAAGGCGATGATCACCGGGACGTAACAGACTGCGAGACCGGCAACGCCGATAAGGGCGCAAATGGCCGGGCTTTCGGGCTCTACCCCGGACGGGAAGTAATGCCAGAGCGATTTATTGAGAAAACCCCGGCTGAAATTTTGCCACAGGGCGAGGTTTGGCGGCGGCATGTGTTCCCGCTCGCAGTACCGGACGCTTTCCTCAATGGCGATATCGAGCAGGGCGATCCCCGGGTGATCTCCTTTTTCCTCACCGGGGGCCGGGAGTGCCGGGGCAACCTTTGCCGCTCCGGTACCGGGTGCGGCATCGGGCGCGGCCGTGCCACCGTCAATAGTTACCACGTCGGTAAGGTCTTTGAGGCTCGAAAAATCGTCCTGTTTTTCTTCGGGCATTATCGATCACCCCTGTCGGGGGATTCTTCGGGGATCGTTGTCGGGGTGATATCCCTGATCTGCGCGATCATTTCGGTGTTTTCAATGACGATCCGGACGCGAAGCCCTTGGGGACTGTGGTATTTTTCCATCCACTCTTCTTTTGGTACCCGTTCGAGCAGTTTTTCAAGAACTGTACAAACCTGGGGAACCAGTTTCATGATCTCGAACATGCTGATCACCCCATCCCCGGCAGCGCCGCGCCGAAAATCGGGACGACCGGGGCCGGCGTTTCTTCGAGATCATCGACGGGTGGCAAATCCTGATACTGCGATTTTGCCCGACGTGAGAAGATGATATACAGGGCTGCGATCACTCCGAGGATCACGACGAGAAAAACAACGGGTAACGCCGATGGTGTCGGCGGAACGGGCGGGGGGGTTTTTGCCGCTTTCCGACGGCCGGGATCAACGAGTTTCACGGGATCGATGCGCTGATCAACATTCGGATCAGCCTGATCCGGCTGTTTTTCCGCTGATTTTGGGGACTCTTCTGCTGATATTGGAGATGGCTGATGCTGATTTTCCGTACCGGAATCAGCATCGGGCGGCAGGGTGATCCTTCTTTCACCCTGATCGAACCGGCTGATCTCATCTGCTGTTGCCGGCCGGACGCGCTGCCGTTTACACTCGAAACATTGAGGCCGGAGGGTGCGGGTCTTTGCTTCCCAGATGCGGCCGCAGTGGAGGCAGACCAGTATGCGACGCTGATCAGCGTCGGGGGGTGTTCCTGCTGTTTGCTGATCGGCATGCTGATCAGCCCGATCCGGCTGTTTTTCTGCTGATTTCGGGGTTTCTGCCATGTTTTATCCGTTTATTGAGGGAGGGGTCAGTATATAAACCTTGAAAAAATGCGGATTTATTTGATTAAATCCGCTGATTTTTTGGTGATATATGTGCCGGTGCGGATCTTGGATCGTATGTCGGACACTACTATTCTGACAGGATTTCTGCCGATTATCGCGGCGCTTATCGTCGCGGCTCTCGGCTATGTAAAGAACGCATCGAGCACCAGCGCGGAAGGTTTCGACCTCGTAAAGTTCGGGGCGACTGTGATAGTCGGGGGCGGCGTTACTGTCGTTATGTACCTGACCGGGCAGCCGATCAGCTCTGAAAATATCGCGGTTCAGATTGTCGCTTATTCGGGTCTGATCGTGATCGTTGAGAACGGTATTAAGGTCATTACCCGGGGCGCGGTTCGTATTCCCTCTTCATGGATCGCGGCCTTTCTTCCACAGGCAACGGCAGCAAACGCGGCCGCTGCGGTCGCCGTCCCTGCCTCCACTGGATCCGGTTCGGCTGTTTCCTCTTCTGATGTGGCTACCGCCGGAGTTCATGATAACAGTGTTTCTGCTTCAAACACTGTCGCTAAAGCGACAAGTGGAGAGGCAGACAGCATAACCCACATCAGCCTTAAGACCTACCCGTCAACGCTCACAGGGGTTTCCCCGTTCAAGGCTGAGTACTTCCTGTGCTGCAACCCGAATAACGGCATTCATCAGCCAGTTAAGGCGATTGTCGATCATGGTGATGATTCCCCGGTCGAAGAGATACCGATCAAGAATGGGATCGTACAGATTTCCCACGTCTACAACTACGCACAGGCGTTAAACCTCGTGGATCTCATGCCGTCTCCGTATTATCAGAAGGTCTTTTACCCGCGCATCATTGCGGTTTCCGCCGACGGGTTAAAGGGCGAACTGAACAACCCGGACAAGATCAACCACCCGGATGCCGGCGGGGAAAGTCTCATCATTACGGTGAAGGACGCCGCCGCCGTCATGGCCGGCAAAGTTTAATCTTTTTTTCTATTTTCCCGCTGCGAAGACAGTAACCCACGGGATCGCCTTTTGCCTGATCTGCGAGAGCCCGAACCGGTTTTCGATTTCCCTGGCGCTGATCTCCCGCTCGGTGATGAGGTTATCCCGCCGTTTTTGGTAAACCGCAAAGTGATACGTGCCGCCGCTCTGTAAGAGGGCGCAATGTACCCGCCGGTAAAAAATGAATCTGCCATGCCGCCGCCGTCCCTGATCCGCGATCCAGTCCCTGCATTTCATCCGCGATCACTACTCCAGAATGACGGTCCCGCAGTCCATACAGATCCATCCCACCCTTACAAAGGATCTTTTACTTCCTTCCTGCTTTCGGATATAAAGGGCCTTCATCGGATACAGGGAATTATTCGGACATTTCCCGATATGACTAGGGGGGGTGTCCGGGCTTCCGTTGCTCATGGTATACCTCCTGGAGGTATACCTTTCGTGATCGATGATGGTATACCATCTGTGATCACAAGCCTGTTTTTTCTCATTTCTCTCATGTAAATACCTCGATCTCTGCGCTTTCAAAAAACCGCTGCGTGACGATGGTTTTTCCTTTGATCATCTCGCAAAGGTCGTATAACGTCCGAACCCGTGATAATGCCGCAACGACCCGGGGGTCATGGTCTCGGATCCGGACAACGATCATACCGGGCCTCCCATGACGAGCGGCAGGAGCGCCGAGACCGCGAAGCAAAAGTTAACGGCGTTCTGTAATGCGATCCCCCTGGCACCGGTCTTGATGCCCCACAGGGTGATCAGGAGTGCCGAAACAATCCAGAGACACAGGCCGATACATACGGCGTGAACGTCCGTGATCTGCCTGACTCCGATCCATCCAATAAGGGCGAGAATCACCCCGGCCCATTGTAAAAACCGCTGATCTTTCATCGTTAAAACCCTCCGTATGTGCCGCTTTTCCCGCGGGCAAGCGGGACCGGGATCTTTTCGCCGGGCTCCATGATCCGAACTGTTCCCATTGAGAGGATGATCCGCTCAATTTCGCCGTATTCGGCCTCTTTTGCCTTACAAAAATCGTTGATTTTTTTAACGCTCTCATTCGTGAAAACGTCCATGCCGCTGTGAACTACAATACCCTGCCGTGGTGCGATAAGCACGATCCGGGTTGTCATTCTTCACCATCGTCAGAATATACCGGCTTGACCGGCCGGCGCCGGCGTCCTTTTGCGCTGCCGCTTCTCTCCCATGCCCGTTCGTACCGTTCCCGGCCGGGGGCGGTCCACTGGCCGCCCTCATCGAAGGCGTGATCGGTATCGCGGGTCATGCGATTACCTCGCCTCCCGCTGCAGCGGGAATTGTGGTTTGTCCCTTTCGTTTTTCTTTGACCGAGAGGAAAACCGGTTTCCAGATATCGGAAATGTCGGAATAGGCTTCGATGAAACGATTACCGTTTTTCCCGATGTAAAACAGAGCGGGGGAGAAGTTCGATCCTTTCCCCCCATGCTGGCCGCCGGAACCGGGAATAAAGTTGATCCGGGCGTGGGGATAGGCTACAAAGGAGGTTATTCCTGCGAGGGCTCGGAATGCTTCGGTCTCTACTGCGGCTTTCCATAAAACGACCGCTTCGGTAACATTCCCGCTCGAGTAGTCCCGGGCGAGATGTTCAAACCATACGATCACGTCCTGCCCGAAGGGGGGATTAAGCCACACCCACCCGGTCCAAACATGTTTCAGGCCGTTTTCCTGCTTGGTGTAATGAACGGCGGCGGGGATGTTGTGCCCGGGATCTGCAGCGGGATCTACATCGATGGCTCCCATACTCCGGACAGCCCGCTCCCAGATGTACCGGGGCGTGTAGTGCTCCACGGTCTTTGAGCTGGCAAAGAAGGGGGGATCGTTTTTCATGCCTGCACTCCCTCCCCGGTCTCTCTTGTGATCGGCCACCGGTGCCGGTTCATCATTTCTGCCGGTGGGGACATGCCCTTTTCAAGAGCTCCCAAAAACCGGTACCCCTGCGATATCCGCCGGAGCGGTGCGCCGCAATCCGGGCAAACCCGCAAACCCGATCCCCATACGGACCGGCAGCCCTGGCATTCTTTCGTTTGAAAAATCCGGCTCATCGAGCAGAACCGTTTATTCACGGCCCAGTACATCCCGAAAGATTCGGACACGTAGAGGGCTTTTTCAAGGTATTTACGGAGGTAATCGACCGGGGATCTCCCGTCTGCATCTTTGGGAGATTCCTTGTTCCAGTGCCAGATATCCCCCTCCCGGCGGATTCCATACGCGTGGACGATCCGCCCCTGGCCGCACCGGTTCCAGTCTGCCGCGATATCGTCTATTTTTGCGAGATACCGGATCCCGAAAAAGACCGCGTGGAGGTGGATCAGGCCGTTTTCCTGAAACTCGTATGCGCTGATGTATTTCAGCCGGCCGATCCCGTTGTCTAACTTGTCACCCTCTTCCTCACTGTCAAAGCCTTTTTTGGCGTTTCTTTTCTTTCGTGCAAGCAAAAGGGAAAGATAGCGGTTAAACGCCCGGGAAAGGTGCCTGTTGGCGTGCCAAAGCGATTTGTGAAGGGAGGGATCGGTCGTGAGAGTCACGAAGACCCCGCGCCGGAATAACTGGTTAGCCCGGCCCCATGCCCGATCGTACGTTTTGATGTTGTGAACCTTCCGGCCCTTGTCAGTGAATCGGGTACGGCACGGCATTTTCACGATAGGAGAGCCCGGGCCACGATCAAAGAAAAGTTCTTGATTTTGTACCCGGTCCTCCCATTCGCCAAATGTGAGCTGCACATCTCGCAGAGGTTTTGTAAGGCCGGGATTAAGCGGGGGCCTCCATGAGTACCCGCACTTGGTACAAACCGCAAACCCTTTCCCGGGTTCCTGTTTGCCGGTCCCCTGGCACATGGGGCAGGTGCAATCCCGCTGAAAGACCGCCCGGCCCTGCACGTCCATGAGGGTTTTGATCGCGGTTACCCGCTCTGTTGAACACTTTGCAGGTATCCGGTACAGCTGCTCGTACCATTTCAGAGGTGTGTTTGCGCCTTTTTCGGCCGGGTTTGAATTTTGCGCCTGCGAGAACAAGTAAAACAGGTTCCCTGTTGGCACGACGGTAATGGCCGTTTCACGCACTTTTACAGTGGAAATCGGATCTTTGGCCTCCGTCGGAGAGGTTCCACTAGAAACGATAGGGGGGGTGTCTTTGGAGCCTTTCGCAATTTCATCCGCAAAGATGGCTTGCACACGGTTTTGGATCTCCTGCTCCTGGCACTCGCGGGTCTTGTCCCAGTCTACCCGCTCCTTTCTTACGAGGTCGAAAAGTCCTTTCCTGGCAAGATACTTGATCCGACGATAGACCCGGGTATAGACCGGATCCGATCCCTCGATCTTTGCCGTGGGGTCGATCTGATGGAGGATATCGGAAAGGTGCGCTCCGAAGGGGCCGATGAGATCCTTAAGGTTGAACGTCTGGCCGCCGTGGTCGAAAAAGAGTTTCTTGTATAAACTCTTCTGACGGGCGGCGATGGCTGCCGCTGTTTCTGACATGCTGAAAACCTCCGACGTGTCAGAAAGGCGGCCCCTGAATCTTGACCATCTGCGGATCGAGGGATATGATACAATACCCCTGCGGGACTTCAAACGAGTTTTTGAGGATATAGGTTATTCTCACCCGAATTTCCCGGCCGGTGTATTCCCGTTTGAATTCGTCATATTCACGGAGGCGCAAAACGTCATTTACTCGGAAATCCCGATCATTGAGCCGGTATTCAAAGTGTTTGAGGCCGCCCCAAACAGCACAGAAAGGAGCGCGCCAGCATTTTAGATCGTGGACGAGCTCGGAGGGCATCACTGCCGCCTCCGGCTGCTGTAGAGGCTTTCCAGTTTCCAGAGTTCGGGGTCTTTTGCCAATTTTTCCCGGGCCGCGTCCTCTGCATAAGCCGAGTTTGTGACCTCTACCCGGACTTCCGCCACGAAGTTACAGATGACGGTCAGGGGCTTTTCTTTCTTCATGGCACCCACCACCGGAGGGATCGCTGTCCCTGTGCTCGCCTTGACAGGGTAGGGATGTGATCCCATCCCCCATGACACTTGAGCCAAACGGTCATACGGCGGAAGTTCATTGTCCTTCCCCCGGGGTTGTGTCAATTTCTGACGGCACTACCTCCGCCCATGCGAGATCGCAAATATAAACATCGTCTCCGCGTTCCAGAGAGACCGCGTGACATCGAGGGCAGATGACTGTACAATACATCCCCCTGTCGTTGCAATGCGTGTTTGAATTCGGCGACATCAAGCAACACCCGCCGCCGGATCACGTTCATGCACTGCCGGATCGATCTCGTTGATCGCGGGGTCGAAAATGCGGGAAAAGTCCCGTTCGAGCTCGGCCCGGACCTGTGCCCGGCGCTCGGGGGAAATTTTGATACTCTGAAAAAGAGAAGATCTTTGGCCGGTTTCCCCGTCGTGTATCTTGGCGGATCGTGACTTGGGGCCGGCATTCACTCTTTTGTCTGGCTGCATCCGTCCACCTCATCAACGATAACAACTTCTCCGGATTTTACCAGTTTTTCAAGGCGGGCCTTGCGATCCGGGACGAGGCCCAGGGCCCATCTCACATCCGCCGGGGTTACCACAAGGGCGCTCACTGTGCCGGGCATGCTGCCGCGCCTCCTTGGGCGGGATGGTTCATAATGTATTCTCGCACACATGCGCGGACCGCTTCACCGACGCTTGGATAGATCCCGCTGTCAACCCACTTTTCCAAAACCTGTTTTTGCTTGGGGGGCAGTCTGACACCGATCATAACCTGAAGGTCTTCTGGATTCTTCCTTCGTGACATGATCTCTTGATGGGCATTGATAGTTTAAAACGTTAACGTTTGACACCGCTTGGTGTCGTTGGTATCATATGCTATCAAGTGTATTCTTTTTCGTATGCCAAAGACAAAGAGAGCGCCAAAGGAAAATATCGGTTATCGCTGTCCGCAAGACCTGCTTGAGAAAATCGATGAACTCATAGAAAAACATGAATTTGAGATGAGGCCCGACGTAATAACGGCAGCATTGAGGTTTTACTTCAACAACAAAGGAAAGGATCCCGAAACCGTCGTTACCGATCTCTTCGAAAAAGGGAAATTTGATGCCATTATCAGAGTGACCGCCGAGGGGGCCGTTGCCGAGCTTCTCGAAGAGAAGAAAAAACAGACTTAATGATCTCCTTGCTCCTCTGACGGCCTGATGCTGATTTCAGGTATTCAATAACGACTTTTTCTATCTGCGATTCGGAAAGGCTATTTTTATCGGTGTTCAAACAAATTCACCGGGGAAAAATTAGGGGAAATTTTGAAGAACACATCTAATCGCCAGTATATTTGTAAACAATATACCCCAAAAACCACAGGATACCTAACATTAAGTATCCTGGGGAAAGCTCTTTTGACAAGGGCGAAGAAAGGTACGGCAGAATATCAATGGCAAATACCAACCCTCCTGTAAAGGCTATACAATAAAGAGCCGCAAGCCTTCCCAATTCAACTGATTCCTGCCATAGCCAGATGAGGCCCCCTACGAATGCAATAAGTATCATCCCCATTTTTGTAAAACCATGTGCAGTAAGGGATCCCCCGGTAAAAAATATCAATGCGGCTATAGTCCAAAAGCCACAGATGCATACCAGTACAAGATAATGTTTGGCTTGTGGTTCCATGAAATACAGGAAGATGCGATTCCTTAAAAATCAAGCAGAAAAAATCCGAAGAAAGGTTTTTTAGGATAAATAACCCTTTTATCCATATGTCAGAAACAAAGGATAAGGTAAGGGTCTATCTCTCCCCGAAGCACTGGCAGGATGTTAACGGCATGAGAGAACCGGGGGAATCGTTTGACGATGTAGTAGGTCGGATGGTAGACGACCTGAAATTAAAAAAGATACTCTCGGAAATGGACGATATGATAGAGCACGGTGAATTTGTGGACTTAAAAGACGTCCCTGAATATCAGAAGGCTATTCAGGGGTAATTAAATGGATCTGAAGATTGATCCCCATATCCTCCGTGTCATAAATGCATTGCCGGAGAAAACGCAGCGGATCGTCTATCAACACTTAAACCAACTGGAAAACCCGTTCACGGCCCGAGATGTAGAGAAAATTTCTGAAAACCGTTGGAGAATGCACATAGCACATACTTTCACGGTTTATTACGGGATAAAAGAGGATAGAGTTTATATCACGCATTTCCTGCCAATTCAAAAGGCCCATAAACGATATGACCGGGAATAATCATTCATTTACTTTTAGAATCTTCTCAAGGAGAGCCACCTTACGATTTAGTTTGTTCATCTCCTTTGCATGTTCCTGTCTCATTTCCTCGATCTCCCGCTCTTTTATCCGGTAATCTCCACGCGTGATATACAGTGCGTGTTCCCCCTCGTGAAACTGCGCCCGGGCCTCCTCTTCCGGGATCCGTACGTAGGATCCCGTCAGATACCCCTCATGCCGCATTAATTTCTCCACAAGGTCAAGAGACATGGTTTTCACGGCATTGGTTCGGAAATATTTACGGGTGCTGTGAAGGGTGCATTTTGCATGATATTTACCCCGTTCTCCATCGATGCGATCATACAACTTTACCCAGAACCGCTTAATTGAGCAATACGATGCGCAGAACAGCCGGTCGTCATTATCATAATCCTCTTTTGTGAAATGACGATTCCCAGCGCCTTTTTTATATTCTTCACGGGTTTGCAGCCAATGATCGAGGTATTCCCTTGCTTCTGACGAAAGGTAGACTTTCCCCCCGCGTTTTCCCTTGGCAATCTCGTTTGGGATCGTCACAGTATCCCCGTCAATATCTTCTATTCGGAGATTGGACAGTTCACCCGCTCTCATCCCGGTACTTACCAACATTGAAATCACCGCCCTTTCTCTCATATTGGCGATATCCATCATTGCCTGGAGGGTCTTGAGCGTCAGGGGCTTATCATCGTTCTCCGGGGGACTCCGTTGTTTTATGACGTTTGTCTCTAGTTCCGGGATCTCAACCTTGTTTACTTTATAATATCGGTGGATGATAGAGAGCGACAAAGTCCGCCCTCTCGGACTCATCCGTTTAAGGGATACAGCGTATTTTATGAGGTTTTCATACTCCAGATGGTTGTGGAGATCGCTGATCTCAATACCCAGAAACTGTGAATAATATTTTAGGGTTTTGCGGTAGAGATCAATCGTTTTATTTGACCGCCCGGCAAGGGCCAAGAGGTTTAGGTATTGCTCAACGGAATACATTTCCAGACTTCCCCAAATACGTTCAGTTTGGGCTCCGATATAGATATATGGTCTGGCTTTAGATGATATTTTAATATAGACATGCTGATCGGGATCGATGACACGGATTCTCCGGCGGGAATGTGCACAACGTACCTCGGCGCGGTTCTCGTGCGGAGGCTGATAAAGGAGCACATGCGGGTCCGCGAGGCACGTCTCGTCCGCCTCAACCCGAACGTTACGTTCAAGACCCGGGGAAACGCGGCTATCTGCCTCGATGTGGACGGCGACCCGGCCCGGGGATTCGAGTTAGCCTGTGCGATTGTCGAAGAACTCGCCGATTTCTCCTGCGAGAAAACGAACCCCGGCGTTGTCGTTGCAGAACAGCGGTTCGACCCGGCGTTTTACCACAAAGCAGTCACCGACTTTTGCGAGATCGAAGAGGCCGTCGCCATTCTCGAATCGGCAGGAGCCCGGTACCGGGGCTGGAAGAACCAGCGCGGGCTCGTGGGCGCAACGGCAGCGGTTGCAAGCGTGCTTCCCGACCGGACGTACGAAGTTCTCGCGTACCGCGAACCGTCCCGCTGGGGTACGAAACGCGAGGTGGACAAGGAGAGCCTCTTTGCCTGCGAGGAGGCCACCTTCCCGCACACGTGGGACACGATCGACCTGGCAAACCGGGTCGTGGTCTGTGTGCCGCACACGCCCGATCCCGTTCTCTTTGGGATCCGGGGCGAGAGCCCGGCATGGGTAATGACGGCACGCTCGCTCATCCTTTCCGAAAAACCGGCGCTCGAACAGATCTGGATCACCAACCAGGGGACCGATTCGCACCTGATCTTGGGGAAATGCGGAACCCTGCGGGAGGGACTTTCGTACTTTGTCCGCGGCATTGTGGACGGCAGGCCGGAAACCGGGGAGGGGGGCCACGTCTCGTTTGCGATCCGCGACGGGGAGGCGACTACCCGGTGCATGGCCTACGAGCCCACCAAGAATTTCCGGGAGATCGTCCGGGCGCTGGTGCCGGGCGACGATGTGATCGCGGCCGGGAGTTACAAAAAAGGGAGCATCAACCTCGAAAAACTCTGCCTTGTTGTGCCGGCCCGGGACATTTCAAAGAAAGCCCCGCTCTGCCCCGCGTGCGGCAAACGCATGACAAGCGACGGGAAAGGCAAAGGTTACAAGTGCCGGGCCTGCGGGGCACACGAAAAAGAGCCCGAGATTTCCGAGACAAAACGGCTTCTTTCTGCCGGCTGGTACGAAGTCCCGCCAACAGCACGGAGGCATCTTGCAAAACCACTCTGCCGGGGTGCGCCGCAGGTCCCGGCTCCCGATTACTGACTTTAGGCGGGTTCATCTGCATGGCATAAGCCCGCGCTCTCTCGCAACATTCATAACCATTCCGGGACAATTGCCACTCATCCAGCCTTTATACGTGCAATTGCAGGCGGAGGTCCGATCGGATGTATTCTCTCCTCTACGTTGACGATGAACCGGGACTGCTGGAGATCGGCAAACTCTTTCTCGAACAGACCGGTGATTTTACCGTCACCTGTGTCCTCTCCGCCAAAGATGCGCTTTCCAGGTTACAGGAGATGCATTTCGATGCGATCGTTGCCGATTACCAGATGCCGGGCATGGACGGCATCGGCCTGTTAAAAGAGGTCCGGGCCCGGCACGGCTCCCTCCCGTACATCCTTTTCACCGGCAAGGGCCGCGAGGAAGTCGTGATCGCTGCGATCAATAACGGCGCCGACTTTTACCTCCAGAAAGGCGGCGACCCCCGCTCGCAGTTCGCCGAGCTCGCCCACAAGCTCCGGCAGGCAATCGGCCGGGTGCAGTCCGAGCTCGCGCTTGCTGCATCGGAAAAACGGCTCGCCGACATCATCAACTTCCTTCCCGACGCCACTTTTGCCATCGACACCAAAGGCACCGTGATTGCATGGAACAAGGCAATGGAGGAACTCACCTCGGTCTCCGCATCCACGGCCATGGGGAAGGGCAACTACGAGTACGCCTGCGCCCTCTACGGCGAGCGGCGGCGCATGCTCATCGACCTGATCATCACCCCGGACCGGAACTTCGAGAACGACCATTACACCTACACCATCCACACCCCGACAACCCTCACCGCGGAGGCCGTGCTCGAACGGCAGAAAAAGCCACCGCTCTATGTCTGGGGCACCGCAAGCGCCCTCTTTAACGAAAGAGGCGAACAGATCGGCGCGATCGAATCGATCCGGGACATCACCGACCGGAAAAAAGCCGACGACGAACTCCGCGCAGCAAACGCACAGCTAGCCGCATCTGCCGAGGAACTCCAGGTCCAGTACGACGAGCTCGCCCAGAGCGAGAAGCAGATG
>Ga0183101_1001605_pt1 | contig 19852 bp, 17 predicted proteins | sample Biomet3_FD_127790 | JGI IMG/M metagenome (GOLD analysis project Ga0183101, IMG submission 127790) | Microbial communities from bioreactor (seeded with sewage sludge) at LBNL, California, USA - Biofuel metagenome 3 | ecosystem: Engineered > Bioreactor > Anaerobic > Unclassified ...
TATAAATATTTATTTCAAGTAATATTACTACTAAATTTAAAATAATAAGACCTTAAAACATTTTCAATATGTAATTTATATATTTTTTTATTTTTTACTTTAATTGTTTTTTCTATGCTTGTTTGCTACAATTAATCTGTGACAAGTGCTTATTTGCTAACATTTAGGAGGAGACTATAACTATGCAAGAGAATCTTTTTACTACCATAAGGTCAAGATATAATACACTATCTAAAGTTCAGAAAAATATAGCTGACTATATTCTGAACAATAAATTGGAGGTAGTACGAATTACCATTAGTGAATTGGCTCAAAAATGTAACGTCAGCGAACCTACAGTAATTCGCTTTATTAATAAGCTTGATTACACTTCTTATCAGACATTTCGTATAGATATGGCCGGAGAGTTATCAAAAGAAACTACTAAGTCATCTTCAAATGGCATGAAAATAGATGATGGATATCAAAATATTGAGGCTACTGATGACATCGAAGCAGTTAAACAAAAAGTAATATCTTCTTCAGCCTGTGCAATAAATGATTTGAATGACATTATAAATATTGATGATTTGAATACGGCTGTAAACCTTATCCTCGAATCCAACAGCATACTGTTTTATGGATCAGGGGGTTCCAGTGTAATTGCCATGGATGCATATCATAAGTTTATGAGAATTGGTAAAAAGGTATCCTTTGACATAAACTCACACTTTTCATTAATAAAAACTTATCATCTTGAATCAAATGATGTTGTAGTTCTCATTTCTCATACAGGAGAGAGCCGTGAAGTTTTAGAATGTGCTGAAAATGCCAAAAAAAAAGGATGCAAGATTATTGGAATAACAAGTTATTTAAACTCTGCTCTTGCAAAGATTTCAGACGTGGTGTTATTTAGTTCAACATATGATTTAAAGTACTATACAGATGCTATGGTTTCACGACTTATTCAACTTGTTATTTTAGATATGATTTTTATTTCAGTAAGTCTTAAAATGGGCGAAGAAAGTAAAAAGATGATTGAGAAATCAAGAGATGCAATTTCTGTTGTTAAAAAGGGAATTCTTAAGTAAAGTTAGATAATAAGTTATCCCCAATACTTCCACTAATTTTTCAACAGGCTGTTGAAAAATTAGTGGAAGTATTGGGGATTATTATATATTTTTTTATTACCATATTTATCATTTAGTTTTAATATTCTAGCTAAGTTGTAACTTAATTGTAACATTAAAAGTTTATAATATGATTAAGTTATAAATCTTTCAACAAAAAATACTCTATTTTTTTAAATTTCTAACGATAATAAATCATGCTTACACATTAATATTTAGGAGGATGGCTTTATATGAATTTTTTTAAAAACATTAAACTTGGCAAAAAAATCGGTTTACTTTCTATCAGCTTTCTTATTTTCCTTGTAATAATAGGCTTTGCTGGAGTAAAGCAAATCTCTAAGGTTAACTCAATGGTCATAGAATTAAACGATTCTAGACTAGTTCCAATTGTTTATATTGATGGTATAAAATCTGATATTGAATATATTAGAAGTAAAGATAGTAACTTAATGGATGCAACTGATGATACTTCCAAAAAAACAATACAAGAGGATATTGCATCCAAAATATCTTCTATAAATGAACGATTATCAAAATATAAGAACAATAATGACTTTAAAACTCTATTTGAGAACTACGATAAATTTATAGCTGCTAATGATGCTTTTATAAAAACTAATGGAGTTGGTACTGTAAAAACTCTGGGTGCTGGCGGGGACGATCCCGGAGCTCAAGCTGGACCTCCTACTGAAATAATAAACTTGGACAAAACAAAAACTGCTGCAGTTAACTCTTTTGACGAGATTATTAATAAACAGGTTGCTGCAGCAAAACAGACCTATGATGAGAGTAAAACTGTTTATTTAACTACAATAATTGGATTAATATCACTGATTGTAGTATGTGCAGCTATAACTTTAATTTTATCTATGGTAATAATAAGAGCAGTTGTTATTCCAGTTAAAAAAGTCACCAAAGAGTTAAAAGAAATCTCTGAAAGCAATGGCGATTTAACTAAGAGAATAGGTTATGAAAGTAAAGATGAAATAGGCGAGCTTAGTTCGAGCTTCGATCTATTTGTTGATAAGCTTCATGGTATTATTAAGGAAGTATCTCTTTCTGCTAATACTATCTCTTCTTCAAGTGAAGAACTGAGCATAGCAACAAAAGCCACTACACAATCTCTTGATACAATATCAAGTACTGTTGAGGAAATAGCTGCCAGTACCTCCGATGAAGCAGCTGTTACTGAAGAAACCTCAGCACATCTTACAGAAGCAGCAAGGTTTACTGAAGCAACTTCTGTAGCAACTAAAAATACTACAAATAACAGTAAGAAGGCAAAAGAATCAGCGGAAGAGGGTGCAGCTAAGATATCTGAAATTGTTTCTTCTATAACAGATATAGCATCTTCCTCACAAAAAGTGTCCATTATGATAAATGAACTTGATAACTCTTCAAAGAAGATTGGAGATATTATTCAAATTATAACAGGAATATCAGCACAAACTAATCTTCTAGCTCTAAATGCGGCAATAGAAGCAGCACGTGCTGGCGAGGCTGGTAGAGGTTTTTCTGTAGTAGCAGATGAAATCAGAAAACTTGCTGATGAAAGCAATTCAGCTGCTCAACAAATATCTGACTTAATTAAAGAAAATCAGTTAAAATCTGCATCTGCTGTTGATTCAGTTAGCCAAGTTGAGGAAAAGGTATCTCACGGAGTTACTAAAGCCTCTGAAGTTGGACAAATTATAAAAAATATAATTAAGAATACACAGGATATTGTAAATCAAATAGAAGAAATTGATAAAGCCACAGAAACCCATTCACAGAGTACAAAGGAAATGGAAAAGGCAATAAATAGCATAGCTGCAACTTCAAGCGAAATAGCAGCCGGCACTGAAAATATAAGTTCAAGTATCGAAGAACAACTAGGTACTATGACTGAAATGGAAAAAACTACAGAAAGCCTATCAGAAATGGCAAAGATACTAAGTGAAATAACTTCTGGGTTTAAGCTGTAAACATACCAATAACACATAAAGTTTTATAAGATAAAAAAGTCTGAAATATATTCAGACTTTTTTATCAATATTCTTTATTATTAATTCTCACTTAAGCCTTTTTATGCCTTTACCTTCACTACAACTTTCTTTATTTCCATAGGCTTATTAAAAATACAGCAAGGTTTATGGCCATCTTCTGGAAAAAATATACCAAAGTAACCTTCTTTTAAATTCAACTCTGAAGAGTGATCAGTTTCATTATAGAAAATCACATCCCTTTCCTCTAGGAAATTTTCATTTATAATCAGTTCTTTTACTGGTGTCCACACAATAGTCTCTTCGCCACTTGCAATATACTGAATATCTATATACTTTTGATGTGATTCCCATTTGTTTTTCTTACAGTCTTTAGTAGGATAAGATTGTACTAATGCATAAACATTATCAGAATCAATTTCATATCTACCATCAGCAAGTTCTTTGAAATTATTGTCCATTAAAAATTTAAAAGCTTTTTCAAGATTACTATTTAAGCATAAATACTGTTCACTATTTTCTATTTTATCTAAAATCATAGTTGGGCCTCCTGTATTGCTTTGACTTTACCAAAACGCTTATACCAAAGGGAAGTAAGTATTGGAACTAAAATTGAAGTTATAATAACGCTTGTAGCAACCAATGCTGTTGCTTGAGCTGCAACAGGTGCAAATTGAGGCGCCATTTTTGCTATTATAACAGGATTTGCAACAGCTGCACCTGCCGAACTTGCAGCAGCTAAACCTGCTCCTCCATTACCTCCGCCTATAACCTTATCTGCAAAAATAAGAGGAATGCCTGTAATAACAATAACAGCTAGTCCAAGGAAAATTCCAAGTAAACCAGTTTTGAATATATTACTTAAATCAATTGTATTTCCTAGTGCAAATCCAAAGAAAGGTATCATAACGCCTGTTGCCTTAGTAAAGAACTCTTTAAAATCAGGATCTAAATTACCAAGAGCAAGACCAATTAAGAAAGGTAATACTGCACCAATAAAAGTATTAAGTGGAAAACTTGCCGCCCCAACAGAACCTAATATTAACATACTTACCAATGGACCTGATTCTAATGACATCAACACAAATGCGCCAGCCTCTTCTTTTGACCCATACTGTTGCATTACTGCAGCATATAATCCACCATTTGTCATATCCATACAAGAAACAATTGCTAAAACAGATAGACCTGCAAAAAATCCTGTTTGTACGCTTCCACCAGGTAATATTTTACTAAAGATTAGCGTAACAATCCACGCAACTAAAATTTTTGTTAAAACAAGTGTACCAGACTTTCTTAGAATAGTAGGCGTCGCACTAAAGCTTACACTTGCACCCATACAGAAAAACCAAACTCCTAAAATTGGTACAGTACCACTAATTAGTCCTCCTGTAAAAGATCCAAGGTAATTACCTGAGCCTGGTGCGAAAGTTTTAATACATGCACCTAATAATAAAGGTATAAGCATCATACCACCAGGTATTTTTTCAATAGTCTTTTTAATTTGCATAATTTCTCCTCCTAAAGTTAATATTCATTGAATTTATTCTCTCTACGTACTGCTTTGCAACTACACTTACACTTGAGTAATCGTTGCCATTGAAGGTAGATGTTAAATTGCTTCCTACTCCTACTGCAATCACACCGTTTTCAAACCACTTATCTAAGTTTTCTAAATTAATGGCCTCTTCTTTGGAATCTCCTCTAATAACTGCTACTAATCCATATTGAAAAATCTTGCTTAAAGTTTTATACTTTTTCATAAACACTCTCCTATACCATTTGGCTAGGGTAAAAAACCCTACCCAAATGAAATTATATTATCTAACTAACCATCCACCATCAACAGCTAAAATGTGTCCATTTACATAATCTGACGCTCTGCTTGCAAGGAATACTACCGCTCCCATTAAGTCAAATGGTTTTGCCCATCTATCTGCTGGTATTCTACTTAATATTTCTGCATTTCTTTTTTCATCTGCTCTTATAGGTGCTGTATTAGCTGTTTCAATATATCCTGGTGCTAATGCATTTATTTGAATGTTATGACATGCCAACTCATTTGCAAATGCTTTAGTGATTCCAGCTACACCATGCTTACTTGCTGTATATGCTGGAACAAACTTTCCTCCTTGGAATGTAAGCATTGATGCTATGTTGATTATCTTTCCTGAACCCTGTTCTACCATTATTTTTGCAACATCTTTACTTAAGTGATAAACGGAATTTAGATTTATATCCATAACCGCTTGCCAATCTTCATCTTTGTATTCAAGAAGTGGCGCTCTTCTTATTGTTCCTGCATTGTTTACAAGTATATCTATTTTTCCATAAAATTCCATGCATCTTTCTACTATTTTTTCTCTATCTTCTTTTTTTGTTAAGTCTGCTTGAACGAACTCTATTTTTCTTCCTGTCGCTTCAACTAATTCTCTTGTATCTTCCCAATTTTTACCATGAGTTGATACAAGCAAGTCTGCTCCAGCCTTAGCTAAAGCTACTGCATATCCTTGTCCAAGACCTGTATTACCACCTGTAATAATTGCTACTTTACCATCTAATTTAAAAAAGTCCAAAGAAAAATCTGCTAGTGACATAGTTCTTCCTCCTAAAAATGTTTATTTCATATCTTTAATTTCAATATTATCCATATCATCGAATTCTTGATTTTCTCCACACATTCCCCATATGAATGTATAGTTACTTGTTCCAACTCCAGCATGTATAGACCAGCTTGGAGAAATTACAGCTTGCTCATTTGCCATTACAATATGTCTTGTTTCCTGTGGTTGTCCCATTAAATGGAATACTCTTTGTTCTTGTGGTAAATCGAAGTAGAAATATACTTCCATTCTACGTTCATGAGTATGACAAGGCATACTGTTCCAGCTGTTTCCTTCTTTTAGCATAGTTACTCCCATTGATAGCTGACAGCTTTTACAAACTTCTGGATGTATAAATTTATATATAGTTCTTACATTCATATTAGCTTGATTACCTAAATCAGCAGTAACGGCTTTGCTTCTATCTATTTTAACTGTTGGATAAGTCTTATGTGCTGGTACAGAATTTATATAAAATTTTGCAGGATTATTTTTGTTTTCTGAAATAAAGCTTATTTCTTTTGTTCCCATCCCTATATATAATCCTTCATATTTATCTATTTCATATTTAACACCATCTAAAACAACTGTTCCTTTTCCTCCTACATTGATTGCACCCATTTCTCTTCTTTGAAGAAAGTAATCAGCTCTCAATTCATCAGCTGCTTGTAAAGTAATTTCTTTATCTACAGGCATTGCTCCACCAAATATTATTCTGTCTACATGACTATAAGTTAAAGAAACTTCATCCTTTACAAATATTTTTTCTTGTAAATAGTGAGCTCTCAATTCTGTAGTATCATATTTTTTTGAATCAGTTGGATGATTCGCATATCTTATATCCATTTCCTTACCCCTTTTCGTTTCATATTATGAAACTGTGTTTCATTTATTTATGTTTTAATTATATGTTTTCGTTAACATTTTGTCAATAAAAAAATTCAATAAATTTTCCATGTGTTTTTCCAACTTAAAATCCATTATTTTTAACACTAGAGCAGAATCCAGTTGTATATATGAAACAAAAAATATCCATATAGTTAGAACAATATAACTCTTCTTATTGCTCTAACTATATGGATACTTCTTTATTTAAATCTTTATATAAATATCTCTTCGCTTTTCAATATTGAATCATAAAAAGTTTAATTACATTTAACCCCTATATCCAAGTTCTCTTGAAATTTTGCTTGCATATTCCAAAACTAACTTTGAAAAATACTCAATCTTATCCTCTGTAAAAGTTATAATCGAACTAGATAAACTAATTCCTCCACATACCTCGCCTTTATAATCCCTTACTATAGTCCCTACACATCTTATTCCTGCTTCAACCTCTTGCTCATCCATAGCATAACCTTTTGTTCTAATATCTTTTAAGCTTTCCTTTAATTTATTAAGATCCACTATAGTGTTATCTGTAAGCTTTTTTATATCACTTGCATTCCAAATTTCTTCTATTTCTTCTTCCGTCATCTGTGACAACATGGCTTTTCCCATTGCTGTACAATACATAGGTTTTCTCATACCAATTCTTGTATACATCTTCATAGATTTTTGCGGCTCTACCTTAGAAACATACATTACCTCAATTCCTTCTCTTACTACAAGGTGAACTACCTCATTAGTTTTCTCAACTAATTCCTTTAGATAAGGTCGAGAAATAGAAACTATGTCCATTTTTTCCACCTTTTTATTTCCAAGTTCAAATAACTTTAAAGTTAAACCGTATTTATTTGTATTTTTATCTTGTTTTATATACCCCTTATATATTAACGTATTCAATAATCTATGAACTGTACTTTTATGTAGTTCTACCCTTTCACTAATTTCGGTTATTCCCAATCCATTCTCGTAATCTGATAATACTTCTAGAATGGTTAGTGTTCTATCAACTGATTGAACTATTTCCTGCATTTATATTACATCTCCTTTATATATAGCTACATCCAATTTTACAAATAACAATTAATATAAAATTATTTTGATAAAACCTATACTTCTATTTACTTAAAATAAAAGACATTAGGCTCTTTTCTCACAGGAGCCGTCATCTTTGTTTTCATATAACCCATTGTCATTGGACATACAAGTTTAAAGTTTTCTGGAACATTATACTTTGCTTTAAATTCAGTAGTATTACAAGTATGTTCTGCAAACCCTATCCAACAAGTTCCAATCTGCATATCATGTGCCGCAAGCATAATATTTCCTGCCGCAAGTGTACAATCATAAATATACCAATGAGAACTGGTATCGCCATATATAATAACAAGGCAGTTTGAGTGATTAAATACACTAAATTTGGGATTTGTAAACCAACTTTCATATTGCTCTAGATAAGGATATTGTTTTATATTTTTTAACAGATAATCTTTAATTTCATCTGATAGCGCTTGAATTTCATCTCTATCTTTAATTACAACAAAACCCCAAGGCTGCTGATTAGACCCTGTAGATGCTTTTGTTCCCAAAGTGATCAGTTCACTAATCACCTCATCTGGTATTTCTTGTTCTGTGTATGCTCGTATACTGCGTTTATTACCAATACATTCCTTAACATTCATCTTTAATCCTTCTTTCATTTATGTTTTTTAATTTACTTTCTTTTTATCTTCATTTAGAAGTAATTTCATAGTCTCAAGTTCTATAACTAATTATGAATAATTTATTCTATGCTGTCAATAATTAGTCCCTCTTACACAAAAATCTAGAAGAATCCCTATCATAATCTCATGTAATCACAAATATAAAAACTTGGAATACTCATAAAAAGCCTAAAATACAATTCAGGCTTTTCATGAATATTTATATATTAATTATTTTTATTCGCTGATTAACTACCACTAATTCTCCTAATTCTATAATCAACAAAATAAGTGGCACTAAGTTTCTGGATTCTTAGCTTCACTTCATCTATCTACAACTTTCTTTTTACCCATAAAAGCCATAAGCTGATCTAGATAAGGAAATCCTTCCATATCACCTTTTACAAGGGTAGCCATTGCCCCTACTCCGTTCCCATATAAACCACATTCTCTAATACTTAAGTTTTTTAGTATTCCTGATAAGAATCCTGCTGCAAACCCATCGCCTGCTCCAACAGTATCCTCAAGTTTTTCGATAGTAAACCCTTTTACATAAGCTCCACCATCTTCACTTGCTACATAACATCCATCAGCTCCAAGCTTTACAGCTACTATTTTGCATCCCATCGCTATAAACTTATCTGCTATCTCTTTTTCATCACTAGTTCCTAAAAGCATCTCACCCTCTGAGACTCCAGGTAAAATTATGTCTGACATTTTTGCTATTTCTAATAACACTGGCTTTGCTTCCTCAAGCGTCCATAATTTTAATCTAATATTGGGATCAAAGGAAATAGTTATTCCATTTTCTTTTGCAACTTCTAAAACTTTAAATACTACATTTCTTGCACTTTCAGATAGTGCTGGCGTTATACCTGTAACATGGATTATCTTTGCTTGTTTTATATATTCTAAATCTAAATCCTCAATATTTAATCTACTTGCTGCTGAACCTTTTCTATAGTAATAAACATTAGGATTTTCACTACTAAATCTTTCTTTGAAAAGAATACCTGTATTTGCTTCATTGTCAAATCTTACTCTAGAAACATCTACACCTTCTCCTCTTATAGTGTTTTGAACATATCTTCCAAACTCATTATTACCTAACTTTGAAAACCATCCTGCATCATGTCCAAGTCTTGCTAATGCTGTAGCTACATTTGAATCTGCTCCTCCTATGGATTTACTAAAACCATTAACATACCTTAATGGGCCATTTGATTCTGGATTGAAAAGTACCATTGTTTCCCCAAAAGTTAATACTTCCATCTATACTTACACCTACCCTTTTTAGCTTTCTCTTGCTTTTCTTACTGCTTCAACAAATTTTGCTGCTGTTTCTGTAACTAATTCATAGTCTCCAGTCTTGGCACCTTTAGTTAAATCTCCTCCTGTACCTACTGCTACAGCTCCTGCTTTTATCCAATCTTTTATATTTTCTAGATTAACTCCACCTGTTGGCATAAAATTCCCCTGTGGAATTGGTCCTCTGAAAGAACTAATAATTGATGGACCATACGCGTTTCCTGGGAAAACTTTTAGTATTTCAGCACCATATTCAAGTGCTTCAACTGCTTCTTTTACAGTCATTATTCCTGGCATTACTGCTATTCTATACCTGTTACACAATTTAACAGTTTCTATATCTAAATAAGGACTTACTATATATTTTGCACCAGCAAGTATGCAAGCTCTTGCTGTTTCTGAATCAAGTACTGTGCCTGCTCCGATAATTAAATCTTCATCTTTATATATTTCCGATATTTCTTTTATAATATCTATTGCACCGGGCACAGTCATAGTTATTTCTAAAGCCTTTATTCCGCCTTTTTTTACTGCATCTATAATCTTTATTCCTTCTTCTTTTGACTCCGCTCTTATTACAGCTACAACACCACATTCAATTATTTTCTTTATAGTTTCAATTCTCTTCATTATTACTCTCCTCATAATTTGAATAATATAAACTATTATTTACTTATCTAAATATATTACCCTTCAAAAAAATTGCATTTAAATGATTCACAGTAAATCTGTAACTTACTGTGAATCGTTTATTTCTCTGAAACACTAACATAACTTGAATTGAAAGTTTGATACAATTATTTATAATTGTAAATCTTTTCTACACGAGTAATGTTAACCAGCCAAATTCTTGTCTATTTTAATTTCTTTCCAAACATCTTCATATTTATATCCAGTTAGATTCTCAACAACTTCTTTTGTTTTTGAATCAACATCACACTTTGAACCATTATTTTTTAAACGTTCAATTTCGTCTACTAATATACCATGTGTTTCCTTATTAAGTTTGAAAGTGAAAACAACCAGTAGTGCAAGTATAAGTAATCCGGAAGATCCAATAACTAATACGTGTGCAATAGTTTGCATTACTTCATGTGGTTGAGTTGCTCGTCCTTTAACAAATCCTCCATATTGTAGTATAAGCCCTACAACAAAGGTAGCAATTGCTACACTGCTCTTTCTAGTGAAAGTCATAACTGCAGCAAAAAGTCCTTCTCTTCTTTGTCTTGTAATCATTTCATCCACATCTGGAATGAATGGAAATACATTCCACGGAGTGAATTCCAATACACTTCTACCTACTTGATAAATAGCGGCAATTACAAATAAAATAGTAAGCTTAGATCCAGGTTCCATCACATAAACACCATAAAAGGCTAATAAACATATAATCATCAACGAATAAGACATTTTTAACAAATTTGAAGGTCCTATCTTAATCATTAAAAATCCAGCAAATATAGTCATAGGTATACCAACAATACTAAGTGAAAGCAAATCGGCAGCAACAGTAGCTGAAACTTTTAAATCGTAAACACAGAAAAATACGAATACAGCATTAAATACATCTTTAGCAGTAAATGATAATAGATAAATAGCTAAATGTTTTCTGAAACATTTAATTTTCAATGTAGATACATAATCAACAAATACCTGACCAATAGTTTTTAGTTGCTCACCAAAACTCTTGCGTTCATTGGAACTAACCAATAATTCCTTTTCCATTTCAGGTGTAAGTTCTCTTTCCCAAGTTACTTTATATGATATAAATATACAAATAGCGTATATTATAGCAAAAGTTAATCCATTAATAAAGTATGCATATGGATTATTTTGACCAAAATGTTTAATTAATCGTCCTGGAACAAAAGTAGCTAAAAATGTACCTGTAGCGGAAATAAACATTCTGGATGTAGAAATTATAGTTCTCTGATTGAAGTCCTTTGTCATCTCTGCTGGTAATGTTTCCCACGGAATTAATACCATAGCAGCGATTATTTCAAATGCTAAATAAGTGATTAGATAAAACCAATAGTTCATTCCTGTTACCCATAATAGGACATAAACTGCCATTAAAGGTGAACCAATTAATAAAAAGAAACGACGTCTTCCGAATCTTTTTCCTAATTTAGTTTTATAGAAATTATCTGTTATACTACCTATAAATAAACTAACAATCGCATCCACAATACGAGCAGCCGCAATAATAGAAGCTCCTTGAAGTGGTGATAACCCTGCGAAGTTTGTATAGAAGAATAGTAAAAAAGCTCCAATGATTGTAAATGCTCCGCCGCCCATTAAATCTACTAATCCATAACCAATACCTATAGGTACCGTAATCTTTTTTGTTTTATTCGCCATATTATTTACCTCTTTCTTTAATTAATATTTTGAAAATAAATAATCTTTTTACTTAAATACCAAAGTATTCGTTTGCATTATTGTAAGATATACCTTGAATAATATTTTTTAATAACTTCATATCTGCTGGTACTTCTCCGTTTTCAACCCACTCTCCAATTAAATTACAAGCTATTCTTCTAAAATATTCATGTCTTGTATAGGATAAGAAACTTCTAGAGTCAGTCAGCATTCCAACAAAACGGCTTAATAACCCAAGGTTAGCCAGTGCTTTCATTTGCTCGATCATTCCATCTTTATTATCATTGAACCACCAAGCTGAACCAAACTGTATTTTTCCTGGAATTTCATCACCTTGGAAGTTTCCAAGCATAGTCCCAAGAACATAGTTATCCTTTGGATTCAATGTATATAAAATAGTTTTCGGAAGAGAACTTTCTCTTTCTAATGAATCTAAAAGTCTGGAAAGAGGGCGAGCTATACTCTCATCATTGATTGAGTCAAACCCAGTATTAGGACCTATTTTTTCAAGCATTCTTGTATTGTTGCTTCTAAGAGCTGCAATATGAAGCTGCATTGTCCATCCTAATTCATGATAAAGTTTAGCTGTAAATCTCAACGTATAAGTCTTATATTTCTTTTCTTCCTCTAAAGTTATAGTTTCGCCTTTTAGAGCCTTTACAAATATAGCTGCTGCCTCTTCTTTTGAAGCTTCTGCATATACCACTACTTCATCTAAACCATGATCTGATAATCTGCATCCAACTGAGTGGAAAAATCTCACTCTTGATTGAAGTGCTTGTAAAAATTCATCATAGTTATTGATATTTATTTCAGATATTTGCTCTAGACTTTTTACCCAAGCTGCAAATCCATCTCCATTTATTTCTATACCTTTATCTGGTCTAAAGGTTGGCAAAACCTTTACATCAAAGCTAGTATCTTCTTTAAGTTTTATATGGTATTCCAATGTATCAATAGGGTCATCTGTTGTACATATAGCCTTAACATTTGACTTCGTAATTAAATCCCTTACTCTAAAGCCTTCTCCACTAAGTAATGTATTTGCTTTTTCCCAGATTAATGGAGCTGTATCTTCGTTTAAAACATCATATATTCCAAAGAATCTTTGAAGCTCTAAATGAGTCCAGTGATAAAGAGCATTGCCTATAGCCATAGGTATTGTTTGTGACCATGCCATAAATTTATCATAATCACTACCATCTCCTGTAATATACTTTTCATCTATACCATTGCTTCTCATTGCTCTCCACTTATAATGATCACCATATAACCATGCTTCAGTTATATTTTTAAATTTTTTATTTTCATATATTTCCTTTGGATCTATATGGCAGTGGTAATCAATAATAGGCATATCCTTTGCATAGTCGTGATATAAATTTATAGCTGTTGGGTTATATAACAAAAAATTTTCATCCATAAATTTTTTCAATTTAATCATCCTACTTTCAAATAAATTTTTTTACAAAGGGCAAAGTATTCTCTGTATTTTATTGATAATCTACACCTATCAAATACTCTACAACGTTTTCATCTATAATATATAGGTGTAACCGACCTGAGCATAATCTAACTCTAAGTGAAGTTGTTAATAATCATACTTTATGTTATATTATTTCTGTATATATTTTTCTTTAGACATTTTATCATTCTTGATTTATACTGTTTCGCCAAAATATATAAATCGGAATGATAAAAATGTCTACTTTTTTATTATAGGTATTTTTCTAATGTTAATCTTACAGCACCAGTTCCAGAAATCATTTCATTAAAGTAGTTTTCGATTTTTTCTCCTAAACCAACCTTATAAAGATCCAATCCAAATATCTCTTCATTTGAAAGTATTAGTTTTAAACTATCTCCAACTGATTCCTTATTACCTAACTTTATTTCAGACACATAGGATTTCAATGTATCTAATAGAGGATCTGGGCTTAACTCCATCTTGTTACCCTCATCGTCTGTTCCCATTAAATATCTGCACCAACCAGCTATTACAAGAGGTATATACTTAAGGTTTTTAGAATCTAACTCAGTTCTTTCGCAATAAGACTTAATTGTTTCTCCAAATCTTATACCTACCTTTTGAGATGTATCTGATGCAATTCTCTGAGGTGTGTCAGGTATATATGGATTTGGAAGTCTTACTTCAATTACTTCTCTAATAAAATCTTCTGGATTAATTATTTTAGGATTCACAACAACTGGCATTCCTTCTTCATATCCAATCTTCTCTACCAGTTTCTTTAGGGCTGCGTCCTTCATTTCATCTGCAATTAAGTTAAATCCAAGTAGGCATCCAAAAACTGCAAGAGCAGTATGAAGTGGATTTAAACAAGTACATACTTTCATCTTTTCAATTCTTTCCACAGTTTGCCTATCAGTTAAAAATACTCCTGCATTTTCTAAAGGCATACGACCATTTGGAAAATCATCTTCTATTACAAGATATTGTGGTCCCTCTGCATTAACAAAAGGAGCAATATAAGTATTAACCTTTGTAATTACTATATCAGTACTTTCAAAACCATTTGATTCTAATGTTTCTTTAACACTTTGTGAAGGTCTCGGTGTAATCTTATCTATCATACTCCAAGGGAATGATACCTTCTTAGGATTATTAATATATTCAAGAAAATCTTTTTCAACTAATCCCCCTTCAACCCATTTGCTTATAACTGTCTCTACTGCATCGTGAAGTTTTTCTCCATTACTTGAGCAGTTGTCCATACTTACAAAAGCAATAGGTAACTGTCCGCTTTTATATCTTGTGTAGGCTAGTAATGCAACTTTAGCTATAATACCTTTAGGCTGTTTAAATTCTTTTAATATGTCTTCATCTGAAAAATTCTTTAAACTATAGCCTTTTTCTGTTATTGTAAAACTTGCTATTTGTAGTGATGGTTTTGAAAATATAGTTTGTAGTCTTTTCCATTCATCTTCTCTTGAATAATCTGCCGCTAAGCTTTCACCTATACTTCCCACAACCTTCTTATTTAAGCTTCCATCTGGATTCATAATTACAAGTAAACTTAAATTATCATAAGGAGTATAAATTTTATCAATGATTTCATAGTCAAACCCTTCTACTGCAACAATCCCAGTGTCTACTTTACCAGTATTCAAAAGTTCTTGCTGAAGCATAGCTATAAATCCTCTGAAAATATTCCCAGCTCCAAAATGTACCCATGTAGGATTTTCTACAGTTGAAGCTGACATCTTCTCATAATCAAACTTTGGAATTTCTATAGCAGCCTGTTCCCATACATTGATGTCTTTTATGTCTTCTTTACTTAATACTAACTTCCTATTCTGCACTCTTTGTCACCTCTCCATAATTATTGTAAAATTTAATTTTTTATATAATAATATATATTTATTTTTCAGTATTAGCTTTATTTTTTTGAAGAGTATCCCATATACCCCAAATATACATAATTCCAAGTGCTCTATCATAAAGTCCATAACCTGGTCTACATTGCTCATTCCAAATATGTCTTCCATGGTCTGGTCTTGCATAACCAGTAAATCCTACTTCATGATAAGCCTTTACTATATCACAAATATCTAGTGAACCATCACAAGTTCTATGAGAAGTTTCGATAAAATCTCCATTTTCGTAAATCTTCACATTTCTAATATGCGCAAATGCTATTCTGTTACCAAATTCTCTTACCATTTCTGCCACATTATTATTCGGATCAGAACCTATGGCACCACTACAAAGAGTAAGTGAATTATATGGGTTATCAACAAGTTTTAATAATCTTGCTAAGTTTTCTCTGTTTTTAACAATTCTAGGTAATCCAAAAATAGACCAAGGTGGATCATCCGGATGAATAGCCATCTTAATATCGTTGATCTCGGCTACAGGTATAATCTGCTCTAGGAAGTACTTTAAGTTACTCCATAAATTTTCTTCTGTTACGTTCTCATACGCTTCGAAAAGTTTAGATAAATTCTTTAATCTCTCTGGTTCCCAGCCTGGCATTGTAAGATTAGCATTTGATGCTATTTTATTAACTAACTCCATTGGATCTATATCGTGAATTTTAGCTTTCTCATAAAAAAGTGCTGTTGAACCATCTTCTAATTCTTTATATAAGTCTGTTCTAAGCCAGTCAAATACAGGCATGAAATTATAACAAATTACTTTTACGCCAACCTTCGCTAGTTTTTCTATTGTTCTCTTATAATTTTCAATATACCTATCTCTAGTTGGTAATCCTAATTTAATATCCTCATGAACATTGACACTTTCAACAACATCAATGTTAAATCCATGCTTATCAGCTAGTTCTTTAACTTCTAGAATTTTTCCCATAGGCCATTCTTCGCCTGCTGGCATATCATGAAGAGCCCAAACAAGTCCCTCAACCCCGGGAATCTGCTTTATTTGTCCAAGTGTAACGGTATCATTGCCTTCACCGTACCATCTAAAACCCATTTTCATAGTAAAATTCCTCCATATAATTTTTTGTATTTTGTTATACGTTTTTTGTTTTACACACCTTGTTAACGATATTCATATAATAGAGTTAACAAATCAAAATTCTTTATTTTCTCATTTTGATAACTTTAATTAGCTATACTTTAACAGCATCACCCCTTTCAAGTACATATCATGTAGTAAGCCTGATAAAAATTACAAAAGACATAGTTTCATAATGTTATGTTTAAAATTTATAATTATTATGTTTCCTTTTATAAACTCCTTATTCTTTAAAATAGTCTGGGTAGTCTTGCATTAATTGTTTTTTATCATAAGTAACCATAGTTAGATGCTCTTTCATAACCTTTTCAGCTCTTTCCGAATCTTTGTTTTTTATCGCATCAACGACACTTAGATGCTGAGAATAAATATGCTCCCATTTAAAGTTAGATAACAGTCTAAGTACACGAATTCGCTGAAAATCGGTGCTCATATCATTAATAGTTGACCATATTCTTCTTTTGTCACAACCTTCAAAAATTATTCTATGAAATTCTTCATCTGCTTTAAATAACTGTTTAGAGTCACGAGTTCCCATATACATTTCCTGAAACTTCAAATTCATTTCCAAAGAGAAGATTTTTTCTTGTGGAAATTCTTCACAAGCTAGCTTTACCACAGCTCTTTCTAAATTTTCACGTAAAAATCTTGCCTCCTCTACGGCAGATAAATCGATTAAAGATACAACTGTTCCTTTTTGTGGATATATACTTAATAACCCATCCTGAGATAGACGAACAAAGGCTTCTCTAACAGGGGTTCTACTTACACTATATTTTTCTGAAATTTCTTTTTCAGAAATACTCGTACCAGGTGTGAGATATAAATTAATAATTTCTTCCCTTAAAAGATGATATATTTTCTTACTGGTAGAGTTTTTACTTACTTGAAGAGTCATAATTATTTTTCCTCTCTGTAGTTTACAACTGCCATACTTGTATGGTAGTTGTACTTATTTTTTAACTACCATACTTGTATGGTAGTTACGTTATGATAAAATTATAACATAATCGTTTACAAAGTCAATACAAATATCTACAAATTTTTTAAAAAACGCACACCTATAACAAAACTTGTTATAAATGTGCGTTTTTTATCCCATTTCATGTAAATTATTTTAAATACCAACAATTAGTATTATATGATTATTGCTTTATCATACCTTCAAATACTTCCAATTACCTGCCTTCATTCTAATTACATACATAGCTCCTCTTACGCAAAAATCCAGAAAAATTCCTATCATAACTCCATACAATCCTAAGTGTAAAAACTTAACCAACACAACTGAAGTAGCTACTCTAAATGTCCATAATGCTATTATTGAGGTTACAATAACATATTTTATATCTCCTGCACAACGCATTACTGAAGCACTGACTCTTTCTATTGCTAATAAAGGTTCAATTAATGCAAAGCCTATAGTAACAATTACGCTAGCTCTTATTACTTCTGGGTCAAGGCTATAAAGCTTTGATATAGGTACAGCAAAAACAATCTCTATTATAGCTGCAGCAATACTAACTATAATAGCTAGTCTATTATTTTCATATGCATATGCCTCAGCCATATCATAATTACGCTTTCCTAAATTTTGACCCACAGTAGTATTAGCTATAGTTGCTAATCCCATTACTGGCATTACAGCTAACTGATGTATATTATTACCTACTTGATAACCAGCAACTTCAGCAGTTCCCAACGTAACAATGAGTACCTGCATAATTAGCATTCCACCCTGCATAATCAAGTTTTCCATAAAAGATGGAATTCCTATCTTTATGATTCTTTTCATAATTTTTTTATCTAATATAAATTTATCATCATGATCAAGATGTATCTTTGATTTCTTTCTGAAAAGTATATAAACTATCATAAATCCACCCAATACTCTTGCTATCATGGCTCCAATAGCTGCTCCTTTTACTCCTAAAGCTGGTATAGTTATAATTGTTCCAAAATTCACTCCAAATATTAAAAATATGCTAAGTGCTGCATTTATAATATTTACAACTGTTGTAACATACATAGGTGTCTTAGTATCCCCAGCACCTCTAAGTGCGCCTCCTACCACCATATCTAGAATAACAAAAGGAATTCCAATTAGAGTTATTTTATAATAAAGAAATGCTAAGTTTAAAACCTTTGGGTCAGCAGCGCCAAAGAATATTTTTAATACGAAATCTGCAGTAGATAATCCACAAATTAAAAATAGTATACCTACAATTATTCCCATAAAGAGAGATTGTGTTAAAACAATCTTTGCTTTTTTCACACCACTTTCGCCAATCACGCGAGCTACAACTATAGTTGAACCAGTTGCGAGACCGGCAAAAATAGTTTGAAAGAAGTTTATTAGTATGTTTACCATACCTACCGCAGCCATAGATTCCTTACCCAATCTAGATACTAAAATAGTTGATACAATTCCTACCATCATAATAAGTATCTGTTCTGTAATTGTAGGCCAAGCTAAACCTACAATTTCTCTATCTATCTGTCGTCTTGAATATACAATTTGCATTCAGTTCCTCATCTCCATATATGAATATGAGCATTGATAAAAAGCCTGAAATATACTTCAGGCTTTTCATGAATGTTCATATATTAATTGTTTTATCCAATAACTAACTGCCACTAATCCTCCCGATTCTATAATCGGTAGGATAAATGGCACTAAGTTCCTGGATTAGTTCAACTAAGAATCAGATAAAAAACCATCTGATTCAAGTTTCACTTCATCTATCTACAACTTTCTTTTTACCCATAAAAGCCATAAGTTGTTCTAAATAAGGAAATCCTTCCATATCGCCTTTTACAAGGGTAGCCATAGCCCCTACTCCGTTCCCATATAGACCACATTCTTTAATGCTTAAGTTTTTTAGTATTCCTGATAGGAAACCGGCTGCAAATCCATCCCCGGCTCCAACAGTATCTACTGGATTTTCAATAGCAAATCCCTCTACATAAGTTCCACCATCTTTATTAGCTACATAACATCCATCAGCTCCAAGCTTTACAGCTACTATTTTGCATCCCATAGCTATAAACTTATCTGCTATTTCTTTTTCATCACTAGTACCCAAAAGCATTTCACCCTCTGAAACTCCAGGTAAAATTATATCTGCCATCTTTGCTATATCTAGTAAAACGGGCTTAGCTTCTTCAAGAGTCCATAATTTTAATCTAATATTTGGATCAAAAGAAATAGTTATTCCATTTTCTTTTGCAACTTCTAGAACCCTAAATACTACATTTCTTGCACTTTCAGATAATGCTGGTGTTATACCTGTAACATGAATTATCTTTGCTTGTTTTATATATTCTAAATCTAAATCCTCAACATTTAATCTACTTGCTGCCGAACCTTTTCTATAGTAAT